>Ga0209723_1000730_pt1 | contig 58343 bp, 49 predicted proteins | sample BiotimSIPDNA_2_FD_185750 | JGI IMG/M metagenome (GOLD analysis project Ga0209723, IMG submission 185750) | Anaerobic biogas reactor microbial communites from Washington, USA - Biogas_R2 time_0 SIP DNA (SPAdes) (version 2) | ecosystem: Engineered > Bioreactor > Anaerobic > Unclassified | place... | reverse complement strand
GACCAGACCGGTCGGCGCCGCCTCCGGGAACAGCACGACAGCGGCCCCGGCATCAGCCGCCGCGCCCGCCATACACACCATCACCTCCAGATTCGCCGTCACATCCAACGAAATCCGATTCACCGCCAACGCAAACGTGACCACGCACGCCCCTTACAAAGTGAGATTCACCCATTATAACAGAAGCGGCAAAGGATGCATAGCACAAGACAATCACGATTTTTGTAGCCTGGTTATACATATTTGCATTGTCCTCCGGCGTAAAATGTGATATGCTTACAAATGTATGCAGCACAATCCATGCCAGTGGAGGCTTAGCCTTCAGCCAATGATGGTAGGCGGCAAAAGCAGGTCTACTGGGCCTTGTGAGTTTGCGGGCGCAACAAATGACACGCATCATCAGCATCCTCAACTATAAAGGTGGCACAGGGAAAACGACCACCACCGTCAACCTGGGCGCGGGCCTGGCGCTGCGTGGCGCGCGGGTATTGTGTGTCGATATGGACCCGCAGGGCAGCCTGGGGACGTGGCTGGGCGTCCGGCACCCGCGCGGTAGCGCCGACGTGATGCTCGGTTACGCCGCGCCTGAGGAGTGCATCGTCTCCGCACGTGAGAACCTCGATCTTATCCTGGGCAGCCAGGCGTTGGTACGGACCGAAGGACAGCTCTGGAAGTTCCCCGACGAACGTGTGGCCCGGCGCGTCCTCTACCACACGATGAAATCGGTCAATGGCTACGATTACGTCCTACTCGACTGCTCGCACAGCATCAGCATGCTCACGCACAATGCGCTGCTCTATGCCAACGAACTCATCGTCCCTGTTTCAACGGATTATCTTGCCATGGTGGGGATCCGGCAGGTCATCGACACGCTCAAAAGCATCGGGCGCATCCCCGACCACCAGCTACGGCTGACGTTGGTTGTGCCAACGATGTACTATGGGCGACTGCGCAAAGACCGCGATGTGCTACAACTGCTCGAACAGTACTTCCGGGGCAAAGTCGCCGATCCCATCCGCGCCAACGTCAAGCTGGCCGAGGCGTCGAGTCACCAGCAGAGCATCTACGAATACGCGCCTCACAGTCCCGGTGCGGTTGACTACACACAATTGGTCGAAAGGGTAATGAACGATGTCTGACGCGGAAAAACAGCCCCAACCACGCGCGCTCGGCGACAATCCGTTCGCCGATATGGACACGCTCGAATGGCTCGGCATCGAAACGCCACCCGCGCCGGAAGACGCCATACCGGAGCCAGAGGCAGCCGTCCCGCCGGAAATCGAAACGCTCCTGGCACTCGATCTCCCCGATGACGAGGCTGAACGTGCCCTTCAGGAATGGCTACGCGAAGAAACACCGCCGGAACCCCCGCCGGCCGACGCTTCACCTGTCCCAGACGCCCAAACCCAACTCCTCGCGCGCCTGCTCGCCGAACAACCACCCCTTCGTGAGGATTCGTAATCGAAAATGAAACCGCCAGGGGTATAATACCCCTGGCGGTTTTTCCACAACTTACTTTCTGGCTGACGGCTAATCACTGATCGCTAAAACCCTTCTAGCTTACTCAAATCCACAATCCCCTCTGCCAGCCCCGCGATGCGCTGCAACAAGGCCAGACGCGCCTCACGCAAGGCAACGTCCTTGTCCATCACCAACACCTCGTCGAAGAACGCCTGGATGAACGGTACGAGCGGCGTAAACTCCGTGAGGAAGCCGTCTACGTCGCTTTCCGGGCTGATGGCGGCCTCAGCAGTAGACAGCGCCTTGTAGAGCGCCTGTTCGGCGGGTTCGCGCAACAGCGACGCATCCAGCGTGAAACGCGGCTGCTCGCGGGTGATGCGGACGCAGCGCGCGTAGTTGTCGAGCAGGACGCTCCAACCGTCTTTGGCGACCCAGGTCGTGAGCTGTTGCGCAGCTTCGCGGGCCAGGACGGGATTCTCACCCCGCGCCGCCAGCGCCGCCTCGACGACGTCGAAGGCCAGGCCGGTTTCGCGCAACATCACCTGGAGCCGCCCGACGATAAAGTCCACAGCAGCGGCGAGGCTTTCGGAAGACGCTTCGACCGGCAGCGCGAGCGCCGCTTCCGCCAGCCCTGCCCGTGTGGAGAACGGCAACCCGCGCTCTAGCAGGATTTGCACAACGCCGGCCGCGGCCCGGCGCAAGCCGTAGGGATCCGCCGACCCGGTCGGCGCGAGACCCACAGCAAACAGGCCCGCCAGGCTATCCAGCCGGTCCGCCAGCGCCAGCGCGACGCCCGGCGCGCTCTCCGGCAGCTTGTCGCCCGCCGAACGCGGCAGGTAATGCTCGAAGATCGCCTGCGCGACCGTCGCCGGTTCGCCGGAGCGTTTGGCGTATTCGCGGCCCATGATGCCTTGCAGGCTCGTCATCTCCACGACCATGTGCGTGGCGAGGTCAGCCTTCGCCAGATACGCCGCGCGGTTGAGCGTGTCCATATCCTCGGCGGACAGGTGCATCCGCTCGCCCACCCACGGCGCGAGTTTCTCCAGCCGCTCGGATTTCTGCAACATCGACCCCAGGTCCATTTGGAAGGTCAGTTTTGCCAAACCGTCACGGTACTCCGCCAGTGGCTTACGGCAGTCCTGGTTGTAGAAGAACTCCGCGTCGGCGTAGCGCGCGCGGATGACGTCCTCGTTGCCCTGGCGGACGAGGTCCAGGTGCTCGCTGCCGCCGTTACGGACGGCGACGAAGTGCGCCATAATGCGTCCGCGCGCATCAAACACTGGGAAGTAACGCTGGTGCTTCTTCATCACGGCGATGAGCACGTCCTGTGGCAGCGTGAGATAGCGCTTCTCGAACGCGCCGAGCAGCGCCGTGGGGACTTCGACCAGGTTGGTGACTTCCTCCAACAGCGCCGGATCGTCGGGGATTTGCCCGCCGACCTCCGCCGCAACCGCCTGCACCTGGCGCAGAATCTCCGCCTGGCGCGCATCCTGATCGACAATAACGCCATAGGAGGCCAGTGTGGGCCGGTAATCGCTCGCAGCAGCCAGCGCCACTTCAGGCGATCCCGCCGGGCGCGGGCCACGGGTCACGCGCCCGCTCTGCAAACCGGCGTAGCTGAAGGCGACTTCGTCCTCGCCCAACAGCGCCAGCAGCCAGCGAATGGGCCGGCTGAACGCGACGCCGGTTTCGTTCCAACGCATCGCGCGCGGGAAGCGCAGCCTGGCGATCCAGTCGGGCAAGAGGTCCGCCAGCACATCGGCGGCAAAGCGTCCGGGCACGTGTTGGGTGACGAAAATATACGCCCCACCCTCCGTCTCGCGGACGACCAAATCCGCCACGTCCACGCCTTTGGAGCGAGCAAAGCCCTGCGCGGCGCGCGTCGGATTTCCGTCCGCGTCGAAGGCGGCGCTGGCGGGCGGGCCTTTGATTTCCAGCGTCTCGTCGGCCTGCCGAAGCGCCATATCCGCCACGTAGACCACGAGACGGCGTGGCGTACCCCAGATGTGAACGTCGCCATGTTCCAATTTCGCCGCGTCGAGGGCGGCGGAGACCAGTTCGCGCCACTGCGCCAACGCGCCGGTGAGGTGCGAGGCAGGCAGCTCTTCGATGCCCAGTTCGAAGAGAAACGGCGCGCATCCCTGAACGGGGACGGTTTGCACAGTCGGTGGCATCTTGTCTTGCAGCGGCAGATGCATCAACGCGCCCGGCGAGGCTGAGGCCGAGGTCAGTCCAGGGCGCTTTTCCCACGGGAAGCCGGCCCGGTCGCGCTGCGCCAGGTACGCTTCGGCGACCTGCCGCGACAAATCGCGCATCCGCTTGAAGAAGACGGCGCGCTCGGTGACGCCCACCGTCCCGCGCGAGTCGAGCAGGTTGAAGGCGTGCGAGCAGCGCAGGATGTAGTCGAGCGAGGGCACGACCAGCCCGTGTTTGAGGTTGAGCAGCGCCTCTTTCTCGAACAGGTCATACATCGCCTGCACGCGGTCGATATCGGCGTACTCGAACTCGTAGCGGCAATGGTCCACTTCCTGATCGGCCAGAATTTCGCCGTAGGTGTGATTGTCATCCCAGGCCATATCCCACACCGAGCGCACGTTTTGGAGGTACATCACGATGCGTTCTAGGCCGTAGGTCATCTCAACAGACGGAATTTCCAGGTTGATGCCGCCGGCCTGCTGGAAGTACGTGTACTGTGTGATCTCCTGCCCGTCCAACCAGACCTCCCACCCCAGGCCCCACGCGCCGAGCGCCGGGCTTTCCCAGTTATCCTCGACGAAGCGGATGTCGTGCTCCTCGCGGCGGATGCCAATGGCTTCCAGGCTCTTGAGGTAGCGTTCCTGCGGGTCGCCGGGATCGGGCTTGAGAATGACCTGCAACTGGGTGTGCATCTGCATCCGGTTGGGATTTTCGGCGTAGCGCCCGTCGTCGGGTCGGTACGACGGCTCGATGTAGACCACGTTCCAGGGTTCCGGCCCCAGCACGCGGAGGAAGGTCGCCGGGTTCATCGTGCCCGCGCCGACCTTTTCGCTATACGGCAGCCAGAGCAGCGCGCCCTGGTCAGCCCAGTAGCGTTGTAAGCGGAGAAGGACTTCTTGAAATGTCAGCATACGTGATTCACCTCAGATAATGTCAACGGATTCAACGGATTGTAACGGATTTTTGTGTGCGCGCCAACGCTCAACCGCTCACTGCCCCCGTCCCGGAGGCAGGTTAAGCAAGAGCTATACTTTAGCACCAAAACTGCTGCAAGGCGCGATAATCGAGGAGGAGGATGCCCTCTTCTTCCACGATGTCTCTGGCCTGCTGCGACGTCCAGAAATCGAAGTCCGCCTGGCGGGAACGGTTGTCGCCGGGTTCTATCGCCAGCAATTCTGGGGTATCGAGACCCGGGTGTATCGCCCACTCGCTCAGCCCGGCGGGTAACACGCGTAACAACTCGGCGTAACGAGCAGCTTTGGTGAGCGGATCAAGGAGATAGCTGTCCAAAAAGTCATGATCGTTGGCGGGCAGACCCAGGCCTTGCACCTTTTCAATCCAGGTTCGTCCGGCGACGCGCAGCGCCAGTCCGTACTCTCGCGCCAGACTCAGCATCACATCGAAAACTTCAGGTTTGCGGCCGATGCGCAGCGAATGCCAATCCAGGTGCGTGGGTTGCAGCCCGGCTGCCAGTACGACTTCGATTTGCGCTCTGAATTCCATTTCCAGTTCATCCAGGCTGACCTGCGCGAAAAACTTGGACATCCAGTCGAAGGTGTAGAAATAGCCGGCTTCATCGCTCAAGGTCGGCGCCTTCTCTCTGGGCGTCACCGGCCCCCAACGGTAATCGATCCCATCGCAAATCACGGTGAGATGCACGCCGAAGGAAATGTCGGGATGCTGCGCCAGGAAACGCATCGCGTGCAGCGCCCAGGGGCAGGGCACCATCAAGGTCGTGGAGCGGACCATGCCCGCCTCCAGCACGCGCACAATCGCCGCGTTGACCGCGTGGCACATCCCGAAATCGTCGGCGTTGAGAATCAGCAAACGCGCGTCGGGCGGGCAGCCCAAGAGGCGGTTGGTTTGGCGTTTGTTCAATGTTTATCCTTTTGATTTGGCACGAATATCAACACCAACGGGATTCACAGGCAAAAAGAGGTAATGAACCCGTTGCGCCAATTCGCTATGTCTATCGATCCCTAACCAGCCTATCATTTTCTCAATTTCCGGCAGCCATGCCTGTTCGTTTTGCGGACAGTTGAGATTTTCCCGGTTTTCACCGTAAAAATAGATGAACAGAAGACGCGCATTCACCGGAGGTGAACATTCACGCACCAAAAAGTACAACACAGCCAATCGGTTTGCATACTGGTAATAGGGAGCGAGCCAGTTTTCAATTTGTTGTTGACGATTGCCAAATGCCTCGCTCGTTTTTTCCAAAGCCGAATAGATGACCTGCTTGCTCACACGACTTGTCGCGCCACACTTGCTTTCAAGTTCTCCGATATGGCCTTTGGCTTCTACCAATAGCCATTCGGCTGTATCGTCAAAATAAACCTTACCCACCGCGTCCCAATTCTGAGCATTACCAGTTTGCGGCCAAAACGATTTCCACTTTTCTTGGACTTGAGCGTCTTCAATAAACTCCAACCCAACGAGTTCTTTATCGTCTTGCAATGGCACATTTTTCGGGGAAAAGTTGAAATCCAACCACTTAACACCCTGAACACGGACAACATCAATGACCTTTCGAGAAAGATAGGCGCGATGATAACCCAAATGACGCAATAAGTGCCATTCACTTCCATAGCCGTAGCCTATTTCTGTCATAACATCTTCTTTTCCTAAGGAAGGCGGTTAACTATGCTTTTGAACAACCTCCCAAGCCACGCTCTGCGCCAGCCGCGCCTGCACCTCCGGTATCTCAACCAGTGTTTCGCCGCCCGTCGTCGTGAGCTTCGCAGGCAGGCCCACGGGGCTTTCGCCGAAGAACGTCGCATAGAAGACGCATGCCGCCAGGTAGGAGCCGAGGGGCGTGGGGTGGCTCTTGTCCTCGGTGTACAGCGCCAGCGACGGGTCGGCGGCGAGCGCAGCTTCCCACGCCAAGCCCACAGGTGCAACGCGCGCGCCGATCTCCTGCGCGAGCGTGGTGTAGACGCGCGCCAGCCCGGCCTGCATCTCCGGGAAGTGCTGACGCGCCCATGTCATAAAGAGTACCGTCTGCGCACCGGTCGAGGCGATCATTGGCTGCAAGGCGGCTGCCGCCATGAACATCTGCGGCGTGTCCTGAATCGGGCGGATGCTGTGCTCTTGCAACACGACGACATCCCACGTTTCACACAATGTTGCGAGGGTGGCCTCATTCTGCGCGTGCCATTCGAGCGTCACCCCGCCCGCTGTGACCTGATGCACGTCCACCTCCTTGCCACCCGCCGCCGCTAACTGTGCCAGCATCGTGGGCAACTCGTTGCAATAGATATAACTGTTGCCGAGGAAGAGAATCCGCTGCGCTCTCATCTCAATACCGCTCCCAGTGGATGACCTCTTCGAGGGATTTCTTCTCCTTCGTGGGCCACTCCACCGGCACACCGACTGGCACTAATACCATCAGCCGCTTCTCCACCGGAACGCCGAGCAGGGTCTTGAAGGTGTCCTCGTTGCGCAACACGTAGCCTTCGAGCCAGCACGAGCCGTAGCCAAGCGCGGTGGCGGCGAGGAGCATGTTCTGCACGGCGGCGGCCCCGTCCTCCACCCACCAGCGGGATTCCGGGTCCATCACCACGGCAATCATCGCACCGGCCTGCTCGATCCACTGCGAAGTGGTCGCTAACTGCTCGATTATCGTATGATCGGTGACGACGATGAAGTCCCACGGCTGCTTGTTACTGCCCGACGCGGCGAGCCGTCCGGCATCCACGATTTTCTCCAAGTCCTCACGCGGGATCGCCTCCCCCGTGAACGCGCGCACACTGCGCCGGGTGCGAATCGCTTCGAATACGTCCATTGTGACCTCCTGTGCAAATCAGCGAATCAAAGAATCAGCGAATGAGCGAATGAGCGAGTAGAGCCTAATCACCGATTCCCAGTTACCAGTTACTGATTACCACTCCCCCACTCACTTTTCAGTGCCGCAAAGGCGAGGGTGGTTTCGCGCGTGCCGTCGGGCAGGCGGATGTTGCCGCGGAAGCGGCCTTCGAGTTGCATCCCGGCCTTTTCGGCGGTGCGGCGGCTGGCGACGTTTTCCTCATTGCAGCGCCAGGTGAGGCGTTCCCAGGGCCATTCGGAGAAGCCCCACGTGAGGAGCGCGCGCAGCACGCGCGCGCCCAGACCCCTGTGCGCCGCATCGGCGCGGATCCACATGCCGATTTCGGCGGCGCGGTTGTCCAGCTCGCCCTCGCGCAAGTGAAAGCCGGATCCGCCCAGCAGCCGCTTGCCATCAGGCGAAAAAATGCCCAGGACAAAATTTGTGGAAAGTAGATATTCACCGCGAAAGCGCCGAACGGTTTGTTCGGCCTCGACTTCCTCAGTGTGGGGCTTGGCCCACGGCATAAAGCGCCTCAGATGCTCATACGAGGCATTGACCGCCTCCGCCAGCAATGGCCCATCGCCGGGCACGTAGCTGCGAATAGTGAATTCGGCGGTGACATACTGATCAGGTGCGAAAAACGGTTCTGTATTCATTATCCCCCTAAGATTGACCGCGGAACACACAGAGTACACGGAATCAGAAAAAATCCGTTAAAATTCGTTCAATCCGTTGACAAAAACTTACCCGCGACTGTCGTGCAACAATCGCAGCGCCGCCGGTCGCCGTTCCAGATGATAGGCGATGTACTGCTCCATCGCCTGCGCCAGCTCCTTGGCGGTGCGCTCCGGCAACGCGAACTGCGTCACATCGTCGAAGCTGCGGTGTTGCAACGCCTGCAACCACGAAAGCGCGCTCGGCGACAACGGACGCACGGTATGCTCGCGCGTGTCGGCTGCAAAACACTCGTGACAGACCGCGCCGCCACGTTCCAGATCGAGGCCATAGGACCGCTGATCGTCGGCGCGGGGGCGCAACGACGTGTGACAGAGGTCGCCAGCGCGCTCGCCCACACACGTCCCCCACTCCGGACGAAAGCCCGCCAACGCCAGCAACTGCTGTTCGTACCAGCGCGTCAGCAATTCCGGAGCGACGCCGCTGTCCAGCCTAGATAGAACGTCATCCACCAACGCATACAACTGCGGCTCGGCCTCGCCCTCGAAAAAGCGGATCGCCAATTCGGCAACGTAGCGAGCGTATGTGCCCAGACGGAAATCTTCTTGAAGATGCGCGCGCACTTGCACAACCTCCGCCTGGCTGACAATGTCCCACGAACCCGTCACCCGCGAGACCAATACCTGCGTCCTAGCAAAAAGCTCCAGGTGGCCGGCCTTGCGCGAACGGGGCTTGCGGACACCTTTGGCCAGCAAATCCACGCTGCCCTCGGCGGTGAGCAGTCTCACCACACGGTCGGCTTCGCCATGGTCGCGCCGGTTCAGGACGACGCCTTCCAGACGATAGAGCTTGCTCTTGCTGCTCATTCGGGTTCGAAGGTGCAGCGCCCGGCTTTGGCGAGCGATTCACCCAAGGTTTGGACAAAGGGCGCATCGAGCCAGTCCGTTATAGGCAGAGGATCAGCATTCGTGAGGAACACCCACAACCGCGCCAACGTGTAGGTCTGCTCACCGGTGTCCTCGAAGAGGCGTGTCTCGGGGCGAAAACCAACGACGGACTCCAGTTCGGCCTGCCACGCGGGACGTCGGCCGAGGAACAGCCAATGCCAAGTCCGCACCAGGCTCCCGCCGTCCAACGTGCGCTCCAATTCGCCGCGTTCGGCGAGCGGGGTGGTCAGTGCAAGAAAGACGGCCACACCTATGATCAACGTCATGATGACGCCCGCCAGATCCCAACGCGGGGTCAGGGGCGCAAGAACAAGGAATGCGGCAGCACACAATCCGCCAATAAACAACCCCAGCACAATCCACAGGATTGAGGTGCGAATTTCCCATGCCACGCGATTGTGGGCTTCTTCTAGTATTGTTGCTTTCATTGTCTCCCCTCCCCGCTCGCCGAGGCTGCGGACGTTAAAAATACAGTATACCGCAGATAACGAAGCGGGCAATCGGCAGCGGGGGGAAAGGGGCACACCCGCTTGTGCATTTTGCGCCGATTTAGTGTAGAATAGGAGTGATCGGGAATCTGCATCCCGTCATCCAACAGAGGAAGAGCGTCGACGTTATGCATGTGATTATGCGACAAACTCGCGCAATTTTAATAGATTGTACCTGAGGGGGCGGTGGAAATCGTGGCGACAGAAATCGGGACGATCCAAAAGACGATCAAGCTTTTCAAAGAAACACTCGAAGGGCTGCACGCCAACATCGAACTATTGCAGTTGGAGGGACTGGCGATCATGGTCCACAAGGCGATGACCGCGCAGGCCCGCTATTTCCACACGCCAGAACACATCTTCTCACTTTCTGATGCGTTCAGTCCAATCCAGGCGCTCGCGGCTTTGTATCACGACATCGTCTACTACCAGGTAGACGAAGGTTTCATCCCCGAAATTCACCGCCTTATCGCGCCCTATGTGCGAGAAGATGATGGGCAGTTATTTCTCACAGCACACGTTGATTCAACCGACGCTGCCTTCGCGCGCACATTGGAGGTCTTCGACTTCGCGCCCGGGCAGCGACTTCCCCCGCTCAGTGGGCAGAATGAATTTCTCAGTGCCTTGACGCTGAATAAAAGTCTCGAAGGGATCGTCAGTGCGCGGGATTTGCTCAAAGCTACGGCCTGCATCGAAGCGACCATCCCCTTTCGCGGCGTCAATGCGCAGGGAGAAGGCCCCGCCGAGGTGCTCGAACGTCGCCTAGCCGCCATCAATGCCCTTCAAAACTACGATATGACCGCGGAAGAGATCATGCACACTGTCGAACTCGCCGTCGAGCTTTCGAACCGCGATGTAGCGAGCTTCTCGGAGAAAGATACGGCGCTCTTTTTGGATGGCACATGGCTGCTGCTGCCCGAAGCGAATCCCTCGCTACGGCTCAAAGGTATCTACACCATTCGCAGTTATCGCCAGGCACTACAAAAAATGAGTAGGTTTCTGAATTCCCTCGATCCGAATGTGATTTTCAACCGCTACCACGACACTCCCTCCCTGGAAGCTTACACCGAAATGGTAAGACTGGCGCACCAAAACGTCCACACGGCACGTCAATATCTGGATGTCAAGTTGCTCACTGCTGACATCCTCGAGGCATTGGCCGAACTGACCGGCGGCGACGCCCCAATGGCGCTTTTCATGGGCGACATCGACGCCGCCGGTAAGGATTACGTGCGCATGGAGGACTTCCTGCCGTTGCCGGCAACCTCTTGCCTGGAAGATGATGGTTCGCCGATCTTCCGCCTGTTAGCATATGGTCGCGCCAGCGCATCCAGCTTTGATATGAGCCATTCGCCCATGTCGTTGTTCATCTATCGCAACCTGGGGATGCAGGATAGCCAACGCCTGCTCGGATTCGCCGAGTCGATGTTTCAGGGACGGCTGGAGCCGGAAGCGTTTTTGGATCAACTTCCCACAGCCGTCGTTGTCCCCGTTGTCACAGCCTGTGCCGTGATGGCGACCACGCGCAGCGCTGCCTTGCGCCGCTATTTGGCGCACAAAATGCCCATCGTCTAGTCTATCGTATAAGCTTAAAATTGAGGAGGTATGATGTCAACTGAACATGCAAGTCACACTGTAGCCACCACGAAGTGGACCGCCGTCTTCAGCTTCACCATCGTCGGACTCCTGTTCTTCATCGGCCTGGGTCTGCCGCAAACATCGGAGGCCGGCGCAGCACTGCCGAAACCGCTGCTCTTCGATAGCCCCATCGGCGACCCGGTGCTCACCATCGACAAAACAGCCGATAACACCGCTCCGCAACCCGGCGACACCGTGAATTACACCGTCTCCTACGGCAACACCGCAGCGGGATCGCAGGCCTTCAACGTGCGGCTGTACGACTTCCTGCCAGCCGGCGTGCAGTTCATTTCCGCGTCGCCTGCGCCCGTGTCCAGTGCCGACGGTATGCTGCTCTTCACCGCGCCATCTGTCGGACCAACGACAGCACTCTCCAACATCACCGTGCAAGTGCGCGTATTGTCGGGTTACGCCGCGCTGAACAACCAGGTGTTGGTCACGGCCGATGGTGTCACGCCCGCAACGGATTCTCTACTGATCACGACCGTGCCAGCCACCACCCACCTGACCTTAGTCAAAGATGGCGACGTTGCCGCATTGATCGAAGGGGAGCTGGAATACACGCTGCGCTGCCGGAACACCGGCTCGGTGGCTTACAACAACGTCGAAGTGATTGATGTGCTACCTACCGGTGTGACATTGGTGAGCGCCTCTGTAACACCGGCAACAACAACACCACCTTTGCTCAAATGGACAGTCGGAACGTTGGCGCCGGGCGCAATGTGGGAAGTCACCCTCGTCACCACCGCACCAGCAACCCCAGGAGTCATCACCAATACCGCTTCGTTGAACGCGCTGACGCACACATCAGTACAGGCGCTGTGGCCTACCCAAGTCGTCACCGAGGGCATCATTCTGAAGGTGGAGAAAACCGGCAGTGTCGCTGAAGTTTATCCAGGCGATCAACTCATCTACACGCTGACCTACCGCAACAAAGGCTCTATAGCAGCAGACGACATTGTCCTCACCGACACGCTGCCCACAGGCGTCATCTATGAAGCCGCCGACCCGGCGCCCACCAGCAACACCGGTCAACGCTATGTGTGGGACAACGTTCCGACCTTGGACGCGGGAGACACGGGAACCGTCGTCATCACCACAACGGTGGCAGCAGACGCTTCGGGGGTATTGGAAAACCGGGTCGATATCAGCGCGCCAAACGCCTGGGGCGATTTCGACATCCTGTCCACAACAGTCGGAGGCCGCAAGATCTACTTGCCGCTGGTGTTGCGGTCATATAGCAACTAGACCGGCATTACAGCGCCGCGATGTCACCGATAATCTGGCGCAAGGTGAGAATGTCAAGGCTCTTTTTGTCCAGGAAAGCGCACGCGCCGGCCTCAAGTCCGCTGCGATGGAATTCGGCATCGGGATAGGCGCTGATCAGGACGATACGCGTGGCCGGTGAGAGTGTATGCATCGTGCGCGCACACTGGATGCCGCTTTCGTCGCCCAGAACGACATCCACCAGCGCCAGATGAATGGTTACACGCTTGACAAGCTGCACGACGGCGCGATTGCCGTCAGCTTCATAGATGGTGGCCTGCGGATGAGCGCGGGCCACCATCTGGCGTAGGCGATTGCGATAGCGGGCATTATCGTCGACCAACAGCAAATTGATATAAGATGTGTTCGCCACGGGGCCGTCGCAATCGCGCGCGGCTTGCGCGCCGGAAAGCGCCAGGCGCTCCGGTTGCTGCATGACGTGGGCGATGGCCTCCAAACGGTTAGTCACGCCGAGTTGCCGGTAGAGGCGCGTCAGATGGTTTTCGATGGTCTTGGCGCTCAATCCTAACGTCGCAGCAATATCCTGATTGGAGCGACCCTGCCGCAGCAGTTCCAGAATATCCCGCTGGCGCGCGCTCAACGTCTCTGCCGGATCGGCGGGCAAGGGGCCGGTCACAAGCTTGTCGAGCAGCGGACTGGAGATCCAGCGCTCACCCTGCAGCACCCGCTCAACTGCGAGTGATAGATCGCGCAGCGGCTGATCCTTCAAGTGATAGCCGTGTGCACCGGCTGTCAGCAGGCTGCGCACATAGACCACATCATCATAGGCGCTGATGATGAGGACTTTGAGTTGTGGATAGTCAGCGCAGATGCGCCGCACTGCTACGATGGGGTCAAACTGCGGCATGGTGACGTCAATCAAGGCTAAATCGGGGCGCAAGTTGCGCAATTGGGCCAGCAACTCCGGTCCATCCCCCGCCTCCCCCACCACTTGGAGGTCAGGGATGTTTTCCAGCGTATTGCGAATTCCCGCGCGCACAATGGTGTGATCGTCAGCCAAAACAACACGTATCGGTGCCATGGCTCCATTATACCCTATCCCTCAACAGGGGGAAATCCCCTAACGCGGTTGGGGGATATTCCTGATACGATGCAGGGGAAAGGGACAATAGAGAAATAGCACACCTGTGTATAATAGATGCGTTTTTGTGTGCAAAAATGTAATTTCAATGGTATCATTATGCTATATGCAACACAACACATAACCAAACATTTAGCCAAGGAGGTTCAATTCCACAGAAATAAAGAGAGAGAGTTATCACCACATAGTTTTTTATCATTCAAACACACTAAATCAGGAGGGAATAGAAATGTCTCGTAAATTTCGATTGGTAACAGCCATTCTCTTAGTGGCCATGCTCATGACCAGCCTCGCTGGCTGCAAGGGCAGCGGCAAAGTCAAAGTCGGCCTGTCATTCTCGGACTTCGCCACCGAACGCTGGAAGATCGAAGACGATTTGATGACGAAGCTGCTGGAAGAAAAGGGCTATGAAGTGATCTCCCAGGAAGCCGCCCACGATGTGAAGCTGCAAAATGACCAGATCGACAACATGGTCACGCAGGGTGTCAAAGCCCTCATCATCATTGCTGAGGACGGCGACGCTGCCGCGACGGCCGCCACCAATGCCGCCAAGAAAGGCGTGGTCGTTATTGCCTACGACCGCCTCATCAAGTCCCCCGACATCGCCGCCTACATCTCCTTCAACAACGTCGAAGTTGGGCGCCAGGAGGCTTTGGGCGTGGTGACCGCACTCGACATCGACAATTGGGACGTGGCCGCCAACGGCCCGGCCCGCGTTATGAAAATGGGTGGTAGCCCCACCGACAACAACGCCATCCTCGTTCGCCAAGGTCAGGATGAAATCCTCGATCCGCTGGTAGACGCGGGGAAAATTGAGATCGTTGCCGATCAGTGGGTGGACAACTGGGATCCCAAGAATGCCCTCACGATCATGGAAAACGTCCTGACCTCGGTGGGCAATGACATCGATGCTGTAGTCGCTTCCAACGACGGGACCGCGCTGGGTGCGCTCCAGGCGCTAAAGGCCCAAGGTCTGGCCGGCAAAGTCCCGATCTCGGGACAGGACGCGACGGCTGATGGCTGCAACAGCATCGTCAAGGGTGAGCAAACCGTCTCCGTGTTTAAAGACACCCGTGATCTGTCGCCTCTCGCCGTCGAATTGGTGGACCAACTGCTGAAGGGTGAGAAACCGGAGCTGGAGATGTACACTCTGGCCGAACTCACCAATGATCCATCCAAGACCGGCAATGTGCCCTGCAAGTTCCTGCCCGTCTATCAGGTCAACAAGGACAACGTTTATGATATGGTAGTCAAGAGCGGATTCCAGACCTACGACGACGTTTATCGCGACATCCCCGACGCGCAACGTCCACCGAAGCCCTAAGCACGAAGGCACGTAATCCAATTCAGTAAGCGATAGTGCCTCCTTGTAGTAAGGCGTGTGTCACTTGCTATAAGGAGGCACTTTCCTTAGAAATTTTGCCAGTTGTTTTTGTAAACAGTCTCGCAGTGAGGAGTACGCGATGAATGATGACAATCCTGTGATCGCTGCCAGTACTAACGCCAGCAGTACCGCGATCAATCCCGGCAACGATGACATTATCCTTGATTTTCGAAACGTCACCAAACAATTTCCCGGTGTCGTAGCCCTGCGCGATGTCTCTCTCCAGATCAAACGGGGTGAGATCCACGGCATTTGCGGAGAGAATGGCGCGGGCAAATCAACGCTGATGAAAATCCTATCCGGCGTCTACCCGTGGGGAACGTATGAGGGACAAATCTTTATCGAAGGGCAGGAACTGAAGCTGGAAAGGGGCGCTATCCGGCAAGCCATCGAAACCGGCATTGCGATCGTATACCAGGAACTCACGCTGGTGCCGGGCATCACCGTGGGCGAAAACATCTTCCTGGGCAAGGAACCACTCGAACGCGGAGCGATCAACTGGGACAAGCTCTATGCGGACACGCAGCGGCTTTTGACCGAGTACAAGCTCGATATTCACCCTCAAGCCCTCGTCAAGAACCTCGGCGTCGGTAAGATGCAAATGACGGAAATCGCCAAGGCGCTCTCCGAAAACGCCCGGATTCTCATCCTTGACGAGCCGACCAGCGCATTGGCCGAGACTGAAATTGAGCAATTGATGACCATCCTCCGTACACTTAGAGAGCATGGGGTGACCTGCATCTACATCAGCCACAAGTTGAATGAGTTCTTCACCATCACTGATACCGTCACCGTATTGCGCGATGGGCGTGTCATCACCACCCAACCCACCCAGGACCTGACGGTGGAGAAACTCGTCAGCTACATGGTGGGGCGCGAGATGACGGAGCGTTTCCCCGAGAGCAACCGCCAGCCCGGTGAAATCGTACTCGAAGTCAACGACTTGCATGCCGTCGACCCCGAGGAGCCTTCCCGCGAAGTACTCAAGGGCGTCAACTTTGACCTCCGCAAGGGCGAGGTGCTGGGCATCGCTGGATTGATGGGGTCTGGACGCACGGAGCTGGCGATGACGCTCTTTGGCGAGTATGGGAAAATCACCCAGGGCGCGGTGAAACTGGAAGGGCAGGCCGTTAGCAGCAAAAGCTCGCGCGAGGCGATGATGCAGGGCCTCAGCCTCGTCCCTGAGGATCGCAAGCGCCATGGCCTAGTGCTGATTCAATCCATCCTCCGGAACATCTCCTTGCCCAATCTGGATCGCTTCGCGACGTGGTATAAGATCGACGACAACGCCGAATTGAAGGCCAGTCGCACGTTTGCCCAAAGCCTGTCCATCAAAGCACCGCATCTGAACGTGCAGTGCAACACTCTGTCGGGCGGCAATCAGCAAAAGGTCGTTATCTCCAAATGGCTGATGTCCAATCCCAAAGTGCTGATCATGGACGACCCTACACGCGGGATCGACGTGGGCGCCAAATACGAGATCTACAAATTGATCAATGACCTCACGGCGCAAGGCATCGCGATCATTATGATCTCCAGTGACCTCGAAGAAGTCCTGGGGATGAGCGACCGGATTATGGTTATGCACGAAGGCCGTTCTGCTGGTATGCTGGACATCAGCGAGGCGACTCAAGAGCGTGTGATGTCATTGGCTACCGGTGTTGCTTGAAACAACATCCTGACAAAGAAGGTGAACTTATGAACACAACCTCCAATCACGTTTCGGCGCAAGGCATAGTTGCCAATCTCGCCAAACAGTTCCGCACCAATATTCAAACGTATGCCATCATTGTCGCAATGATCTTCATATGGATCCTCTTCACCATCGCGACCGGTGGCCTGTATATCTCAGCGCAAAACATCTCCAACTTGATTCGTCAAATGACCGTGACGTCCTTCCTGGCCGTCGGGATGGTGCTGGTTATCGTCACCGGAGGCATAGACCTGTCTGTGGGGAAAGTGGCTGGGTTCGTATCAGTCATTGTCGCCCAATTCCAGGCAGATATCTGGAACATGATTTTGCCTGATCAGCCACTGCTGACCACAATCCTTTCGGTCGTCGTGGGTCTGGGGATTGGCACGCTCATCGGCGCGATTCAAGGTTACATTGTTTCGTATCTTGCCGTACCGTCTTTCATCGTTACACTTGGCGCCCAATGGGCATTCAACGGTGGCATTCTGATTGTGACCCAGGGCAAGACCATCCCGGCCAACCAACCTCTTTTTTCGTGGATTGGACAGGGATACTTGAAGCCAACCCAAGGTTGGATTGTTGCAATCGGGGTGATTGTGCTATTGTTTTATGCAATGTTCAACAGCCGCCAGAAGAAACGGCGTTACGGATTCGAACTCTCGCCCCTATACATGGACATTCTCAGGACAGCCCTGTATTCTGTGCTGATCGTAGCCTACGTCATCATCGTCAATTCTTTCAACGGCGTGTCGATTCCCGTGCTGCTGTTGGCGCTCTCGGCCGTGGTGATGGCTTACGTCTCGAACAACACCCGTTTTGGGCGCTACGCGTATGCCATCGGCGGCAACCGCGAAGCAGCGCGACTTTCTGGTGTCAACATCAAGAGAAACGTCTTCAGCATTTTTGTGGTGATGGGCCTCCTCTGTGGTGTATCCGGTATCGTCCTCGCTTCCTACATCGGCTACGGCACCGTCGCGGCAGGTCAGGGCTACGAACTGGACGCCATCGCCAGTTGTATATTGGGCGGCACCTCCACCCTCGGCGGCGAAGGGACTGTCTTTGGGGCGATGATCGGCGCGTTGATTATGGCAAGTCTCACCAACGGCCTGCAAATCCTGAACGTCCCCTCGTCCTGGCAATATGTGGTCAAAGGTATTGTGCTGATTTTGGCTGTCTATACCGACGTCTATTTCAAGAAAAACCGTTAATCGAACGTTTTGTCAACACGCCTGCACATTTGTGCATGGTATGGGATTTGATAACGTGCTATGGACCCGCTGCTCAGGGTAATCAACGTTTCTCGATCTTTCAGCGATTTGTGGGCGCTGGAAAACGTCAACCTGGATATTGTGCCAGGCGAGATTGTCGGCGTCGCCGGTAGCAGCGGAGCAGGGAAATCGGTGCTGGCGAAGATCATCGCCGGGCTGTACGAACCCACCAGCGGCGACCTTTATTTCGAAGGTCGCCGCTATAGTGGGTTGCGCCCTTATCTGGTACGCGCACTGGGTATCGAGGTGATCCATCAAAAACCGGAACTGGTGGATCAACTCGACATCACGGCCAACGTCTTCCTGGGTCGCGAGATCACCGGGGGGCTGTTCAAACACAGTATGCGCTGGGCTGACTGCAGAGAGATGCATGCACAATCACAGCGCATTTTCGACGAGTTGGGCGTGCGCTTCGACTCACTCCAAGAGAAGGCCGCCAATCTCTCCGGTGAAGAACGGCAAGTCGTCGCTATCGCTCGCGCGTTGGTGGGGCCAGGCCGGCTGGTGGTCATCGACGGGCCATTGATGGGATTGAGTTTCACACTCCAAAATCGGCTACTTACCCTGGTCCATCGCTGGCAAGAGCGTGGCAGCGCCGTGTTGATCTGCAGCGATAACCTGGGCAATCTCTTTGCCGCCACCGACCGCCTCATTGTCCTCAACAAAGGACGCAAAGTCGCCGAGCGCCGCACCGATGAGACCACGCAAGAAGAAATCGTCGCGCTGATGGTGGGAACGCCGCCGCCCGAACAGGTCACACCGCTGATCTGGGCGCTCGACAGCTACTACCGTGCTCGTGAGCAGGCCGAGACCCTACAACACAACCAGATGCTCCTCCAACGCGACTTGGCTGCACAGGACACCCTCAATCGCGAATTGCTTGACCAACTATCCCGTCAAGTCGCCGCGCTAGATCAGGCCAACGCCGCTCTGCAAGACGCACAGCGGCGCTTATTGTTGGAACGCGAGGACGAACGCAAGCATCTGGCGCGCGAATTGCACGATCAAGCTATTCAGGATTTGCTGGGCATCGGCTATCAAATTGAGGAAATGCTGGCCGGCCAACCCTCTGCCGAAGACCTCGTACCCGGCTTAACCCTGATGCAAGAAGACGTCAGACGATTGATCGGCGACCTGCGGCGGATTTGTAACAATCTGCGCCCGCCATCCCTCGATAGCTTGGGGCTGGGGGCGGCCGTCCGCTCACATGCTCAACAGTGGGCCGAGCGTCACAATATCGAGTTGACCCTGGAGATTGCGCCGGATTTGCGGCGGCTCCCCGAAGCCACCGAGCTTTCCGTCTTCCGCATCGTCCAAGAAGGATTGAACAATGTCCAGCAGCACGCTCGGGCGACTCAAGCTACCGTCAGCCTCAAACACACCTCCCCGCGCACATTGCAGATCACGGTCAGCGATAACGGCAGAGGGCTAGACGAAGATGCCGACCTCGCAGCGCTGGCCGCAAGCAGCCATTACGGTCTGCTCGGCATCAGCGAGCGTGTGGCGCTGCTCGGCGGCAAACTGCAACTCCAAAACCTCCCCACCGGCGGACTGTCGATCAACGTCGAAATCCCCCACCCCCGTGCCCAGAATGCCAAAAAATCCTCGTCTTCAGGAATTTGATGCTCTTCCGTTATGTGCTAACATGGCGGGAATTGATGAGCCATGTTTAACCGACATCTGCTACAACTAGACTTAAGCGTATCCGAATACAACGCCCTGGGCGGACGTATGGGACGACACGCCGAAGTATACTATGCAGCGCTGCCCGCATACGTGATTGCGCGCTGTCCGCTTTGTGGCGCGGAAAACATCGAACGGCTCGACACGTACTCGCTGCGGGAGTGGCCGGGGATGAATCTCCTCAACGGGACATCGATCTTCGGGCACCACGCGGTGGTGCGGCACTGTGAACACTTTGCCCTGGTGCAACGCTTCCTCAACCTGCGCGGCATACAATCCGGCGAAATCTACGGCAGTATCAAAGGGCCGGAAGTCCCCCACGTCATCGGCTATTTGCTCAAGCCAGGTCCGTTTCCGGTCCCCCACGCCATCGACTACATCCTGAAGGAAGAGGACTTTTACTGTCACGCCGTCCTTCACGCACTACCGGTTTGTCGCCCGACCGGGACACGCTTTGAACCGGCCCATAACGTCTTCATCGTCACCTACTTCTCCGAAAACCCAGGCAACACCCGCGAAGTTGTACGCGCCTACAATACCTTTTTCCGTGACCCACGCACGCCGCCGATGTTCTGGGAGCTGCCGGATGGCCGTGAATCATGGTGGGACCTGCGTCGTTGGGTACAGTCCGGCCGGCTGCACTGGATCGACGGTAGCGAACCCGATCTGCCCCTGCGTACCCGTGCCGTGACCGAATTCCCCTATAGTGAACTCGAGGGCCGCCGATATCCATATTTCATCCGCCCGCAACGTCTCGATACCTGGAAAAACCCGCCGACCATTGACACGGCTCGTCCAACCATTGTCCGGTTTGGATGGCAATGGGATTACGATCAAGACGGCAGCGACATCCTGGCCGGGCTGCTGGTTCGCTGGGAGGGTCTCAAAGACACTGCGGCCTTCAGACTGACACGCCATCCGATCGCGCAATACTGGCTGCCGGAACCGGAAACCGCCCATCGCGTGCGCAGCGTCAACGTCCTGATCCACGACATCAAAGCCTTCACCACGTGCCCCGATGCCGAGAGTGGAAAGACCGAGGTGCTGCTCGACGTCCACTACCCGCCAGGCGAGCGCACTCTGGGACTGACCAGTAAACATGACGAAGCGCGGCAGTGGGTCGCCGACGCCAACCAATTCCTGAACACGCTCAAAACCATGCGGCGCGTCGACTTCCTGCATAGACTCCGCAACGAGGATTAATAACCAATGCACTTCTACTTCGTCCGACACGGGCAATCGATGGGGAATATGACCGACGACTACAGCACCCCGGCCCACGATCAGCTTTCATCCAACGGCTGGCAACAAGCAGAGCAACTCATCGAGCGGCTCGCAGACATCCACTTCGATTGTATCTACGTCAGCACCGCCACCCGCGCGATGCAGACAATTGTTCCCTATCTCCAGAACCACAGCATACGCGCCAAACTTTGGCCTGCCCTGCAGGAGGCGTGCTGGCACCGCAATCACACAACACCTGCGCCACTGCGCACTGCGCCACCAACGAAATACGTGATGCCGCCAGGCGCAAGCACCCACTTCGACCTCCTGGACGGGCACCAGGATTTGCCGCCTACCGACGAGACGTACCAGGAAGGTCGCGCACGCGTGCACGACGTCTACAGAAGCCTCTTGCGCTGGCACAGCGGGCGCCCGGACACCGTTCTGGTGGTCGGACACGAATTTGCCGGAGGTCGGTTAGTAGAACTATTCCTCGGTCTCGAGCCGGACGGGCACATCCAGCACAGCAACACCGGGTTGACCTATTTGATCGAACAGGACGATCTTACGTTTCATCTGAAATTCGCCAATCGCATCTAGGAGGAGCTTATGCCAACCGAATCCGCAGCCGCAGCTTTAGCCATTTTACGTGACGGGAGTCTTTTCCAGTGGTATCTGATCACCCTTTTCGCCTTCGTGGTGTACGTCTACGCCGTTGAAGTGGAGCGGCGCAACTGGGACTTGGTCTTCGCCGGGTTGGCGTTCTGGGGCATGGACTGGTTCAACGAGATCTGGAACGCCCTCGTTTTCCACTTCAACAACTACGCGCCGGTCTGGGGCGCGCCGGGCAAGACCGCGTACCTCATTCTCATCGGGCTGAACATCGAAATCTGCTTTATGTTCGCCGTTGCCGGCGTTGCCTTTGGGAAAATGCTGCCAAAGGACAAGAAGATGAAGATCCTCGGCATCCCCAACCGCCTCTTCTTCGCCGTCGTCAACGCCGCGTTCTGCGTCTTCGTCGAAGTGATTCTCAACGCCCTCGGCGCGCTCACGTGGGATTTTCCGTGGTGGAGCGCCCGTATGCCGCTGACCATCTTCCTGGGCGGGTATTTCCACTTCTTCCTCGTCTCGTACTGGGTGCACGATATGAAGACCATCAAGAGCAAGGCCATCACCGTTGGCAGTATCTTCGCCGTTAATCTGCTGTGCGCGCTCGTCTTCGGCGTCATCCTCAAGTGGATTTAGATTGGAACTTCTGACAGGATTGACAGGGTAAACAATCCTGTGAATCCTGTCAATCTTGTCGAAAGAGAGATAAATGCAAACAGACTGGCTCGTACAGCAATTGTCCCAGTTTGCGCGCGTACTCGCGATGGTTCTGGGGTTGAAAAAACGCGAGGAGTATCGCGCAGCCGAAGAGACCATTGAAGAAGCCTTTAACACGCTGCTCGATCTGGACCTCGACAAACTGCTACGCCTCTCCCCGGCTGAGCTTTTCCGCCGCCTGACCATCGCCGAGACCGCGATGGTGGGGCGCGAGAAAGTGCTATTTGCCGCCGCGTTGTTGGATCAGGCTGGCGACATCAATGCGATGCAAGAACAAACGGAGAAGAGTTCCGCTTGTTACACCCAGGCGCTGCACCTTTTACTCGAATTGATCCTCACCGATGACCACGTCAGTCTGCCGAACTACGCGCCGCCCGTTGAGGATGTGCTGGCCAAAATCGATTCGGAAATACTCCCCCTCGAAGCACAACATGCAATCATGCTCTACTTCGAGAAAATCGGGGCGTATGCGCGAGCGGAGGATGTGCTTTTCGAGATGCTCGACGTCGTCGCCGACGATTCTAAAACAACAGCGGACATCGTCGCTATCGGGGATATGTTCTACGAACGGCTGCAGCAGCTAGATGACGAGACACTCATCGCTGGAAACCTCGCGCGTGATGAGATTGCGATGGGCATCACAGACTTGCGGAATTATCCTGGAACAAAAGAGGCTTAACGAAAACCCATGGAAATTCGACGGCTCAGTTGTTTAGAGGGAGCACGACGCGCATCCGGTACCGTGCTAGTCATCGACGTGTATCGCGCCTTCACCTGCCAGGCCGTGGCCTTCGCCCAGGGCGCGGCAAAGATCCTCCTCACCGACGATCACGACGAGGCGCTCCGCTGGAAGGCAGAAGGGCGCGGCGACTTCACGATGGGCGAGGTCAGCGATATGATGACCTACGAGGAAACCGGCTTCGACTTCGACAACTCACCGCGCAATTTCTACCTGCATGATGTACGCGGGAAGACGCCCATCCAGCGCACCAGCGCGGGCGTCGTCGGGCTGTGCGCCGCCGCACCTGGCGCTGACCGGCTCTACGCGGCCTCGTTCCTGACCGCCGAAGCCACCGTCCAGGCCGTGCTACGCGACGCGCCCGACGTCGTCTCCATCGTGGCGATGGGGGCCTGGGAACAGCGCACCGACGAAGACGAACTGTGCGCCTACTACCTGCTCAATCGACTCGAAGGCCGCCAGCCGGACAAAGAGGCCATCAAAGCCCTGGTGCGCACGGGGAACACCTACGCATGGTATCTCAAGGAGCATCACGACGGCTATCCCAATGACGGTGAAATTGGCCTGCACATCGACGCCTGTGATTTCGCCATCCTCGTCCAGCGCGAAGACGGCATCCTCGTCTCACGACCGGTGCACCTCACGTAACATCGTCTCCTCCACACGTCTTGCCAAAACGCGAAACAACTCCACTCGACGCCCGATCCTTCATCGGGCGTCTTGCTTATCAGTCTAGCAGAAAATCCACAGAATCATCGAATTGATTTTATGTTTCCATATTGACTATTTTCAAAATATAAGATATAATCTTATTAGACATTCATCAAATCAAATGGAGGTCGTATGCTATACGAAATGCAGTCAGACCAGTTCAAGAGTGTCCGCCCGCTGTTTGCAGGTCTACGCTTTCAGCCATTTTGCACTGCCGTGTTGGCAGGACTACGTGCGGGTCGGGTGTTTGTGGACAACCGTAAGCACCCGAAGACAGCGTTCGTGAGCTGTGAAGACTCGTGGTGTTTCCTGGCGGGTAAAGCCGATAATACCGCATTCAACCACGCACTAAACCAAGCCATCTTCGAGCGGAGTGTTGTGCCTTCGACGGTTTCGTTCTTGTCATTGACGTGCGATTCGGAGGACTGGAAAAACGCCATCGACACAATCTGTGCACCGTACCCGCCGGCGCCTGTGACACGGCGGCATTACGTCTGCCACACAGCGACGTTCGACTGGCGCGCCCATCTCCCTGCCGGATTCACAGTGCAACAGATGAGTGAGGCAGTATTCTCCAGCTCGGAGCTGCGCGTCCCCGATGAGATCCGGGAAACCTGGGAAGGGTGGTGTCACAACACACACCCCGACTTTCGAGACTTCGGTTTCGTGGCAATCCACGAAGACCCGGCTGCCCCAGCCATCGTTGCCTGGGCAACGGTCGATGCGGTTGTGGATGGTATTGGAGACGCGGGGCTATTCACTGTGGACGCATACCGACGACGCGGCTTGGCAGTCGCTACAACCGGTGCTGCACTGGAATATGGTCTATCACACGGCCTGGCTGAAATCAGTTGGACCTGCGCCGAGGACAACCTCGGCTCCATCCGCACCGCAGAAAAGCTGGGGCTTGAACGCCAATCCGACTATACGTTCTACTACTTTGCGTTTGATAAGGTAGAGCATTTGAGTCTGGCAGGATATGCTCATTTACAGACAGGCCGGTATCAAGCCGCCGTTGAGATGCTGGAACAATGTCTGGCCTTGAACACTGACCTGCCCTGCTACGTCGATTTTGATGCGGCTCGCGCGCGAGCCGGAATCGGCGATCATGCGAAGGCCCTTGAACATCTCTCCCACGCGATCGACAAAGGCTGGACGTATGTCGAACCTCTGATCACCGGCAAGGAATTTGAGACTCTGCATACGATGCCGGAATGGGAAGCTTTGCTGGCCCGGATTCAGTAACGTGATGTGGCGGGGATGGTCTCCCGCCACATCACATGATCACGCCGACGCCAGTTTCTTCGGTCTCCACACGGCCATCAACACCGCCGCGATCAGCGACAGCGCCGCGCCGAAAAAGAACGGTGCCGAAGCCCCAAAACCGCCCCAACTCCCGAGACCTTGCCACAAGATTCCAGCAATGAGCGACGCTGGGAAATCCAGGATGCCTAATACAGCGTTGTACGTTCCGTAAGCCGTGCCGCGTAACGCCTCTGGCACGAGGTCGGCGACCATCGCTTTCGTCGTGCCGTAGGCCAGACCGTAGTAAACGCCGTAGATGGCATACAACACCCATATGTGCCAGCCATTCCCAGCAACGGCGAATCCCAGATAAATCGCCGCGTAGACCAGCCACCCGCCGATGATGACACGACGCCGCCCCACCCTGTCGGAGAACGCGCCCGCCGGCGCGCTCACCAACGTATAGACCGCATTGAACGTGACGAGCATCGCCAGAATGCCGATGATGCTCAGTCCACGCTCCTGCGCGCGCAGCACCAAGAAGGCATCCGACGAGTTTCCGAGATCGAAGATACTTACAATCACCATGAAGAGCAAGAAAGGCTTGCCCAATCCCTTGAATGAGATGCGCGGCAACTCGCGCACTTTGGTCACAGCCACTTCCTGTGTGCCGACGGCGAGTGCAATTACAGCCAGTGCGGCCGGGATCAGACTGATGAGCACGACCACTTGGAAAGTCGAACGGGTCAACTCCCCGGAATTTTGCTGCGCGAACCACACCACCAACAGGGCGATGATCAAGCCTAGAACCGCCCCAGCCGTATCCGCCGCGCGATGAAAACCAAAGGCCAGTCCGCGCTGCGATTCATCGATGCTGTCGGCCACGAGCGCGTCGCGCGGCGCAGTGCGCACGCCCTTGCCAACGCGATCCGCCCAGCGCACGCCCGCCACCAGCCCCCACGTGTTGGCGATATAGAAGAACGGCTTGGCAAGCGCCGAAATCCCGTAACCAGCCACCGCCAGCCACTTCCGCGCGCGTAGTTTGTCCGAAAGCCAGCCGGAAAACACCTTGAGGATACTCGCGGTCGCCTCGGCGATGCCCTCGATCAGCCCGATGATGTTGGTCTTGACACCCAACACGTTCGACAAAAACAGCGGCAGCAAATTGATGACCATCTCGCTGGAAATATCCATAAAAAAACTGGTCAGGCTCACCGCCCAGACGTTGCGCGGCAGTCGGCGAACGCTATCCCAAAACGAAGTTGATGAACGTACCATAAGAGCACCTCCCCCCAGATAAATGAAGCGCGCCAAGCACAATAGATTTCGATAATATTCCTATCTGCGTTACAGTCAACAAAGCTCGGCAGGTTGACCTATTCGCTATCGTGGGTATAACTCATTCACCTGCCAATGACGTTTGAGGAAGGAGTGAGAATGATGTACACCTGGGACGCCCTAACCATCACTGGATACGAGCATAAACCCGTGCCCAACACCTTCATCCGACAGCAGGATGAAACGTCACATGCGGCCATCATCCTGCCAGGTCTGGGTTACACAGCACAGATGCCGCTACTGTACTACATCGGCGAGTTGCTGTTGGCACAAGGTGCCGACGTGCTGCAAGTCAACTACAACTACATTGATGCCTTTCGCGGATTGGACAAGACCGTGCAACACCAGTGGCTGGCAGCGGACAGCGACGCGGCCTATCGCGCGCTCGTCGCACAGCGCCCGTACACACGCCTTACCCTCGCCGGCAAATCCCTGGGCACGCTGGCGATGGCACACCTCCTTACCACGCAAACACTCCCTGTACACACATCCGCGCTGTGGCTGACGCCGGTACTGACGAATCCAGCCGTGCGCGAACAGATCGCCGCTTTTCCCGGCCCATCGCTCGTTGTTATTGGCACCGCCGACTCGTTCTACGATCCCGGTCTCCTGGCAGCCATCGGCGAGACGGCTACCCGCCGATTCGCCATTATCGAAGGCGCGAACCACGGCATGAGCGTCAACAACGACGTGTTCCATTCGCTCAAGGCACTCGAACAGGTCTTGCACGCGGTCGCAGATTTTCTCAACGGAGTGAGCGAACTCTAGTGGACATAATTCCATTGGATCCGTCAAAATCCGTTGGGACTATTGGAGGACTTATGAACACAAAATGCATTCCCAAACCGGTTTCTATCGAGGCGGCAGACAGCCGCTTTTACGACGCACAGACGCACGCCCCAGGGCCACAGGGTGCGCTCCCGCTAGACGCCGATTATCTGCGCAATGTCACCAGCGGCGACCTCTTCGGGCTGACGATGGACGCCGGAATGGGTTGGCCGCCCGACCAACTGCGCCGTCCAGAATACCTCATCCTCGGCATCGCCGGTGGGATGCGCGCGGAGGATGGCACCCCGCTGGCACTGGGTCTCCACTCCGGACACTGGGAAACTGACAGGCTGATGCGCGCCGCCGCTGAGACGTTCACCGCACGTGGCGCGATTCCGTTCGCCGGATACCTGACCGATCCCTGCGATGGACGCACGCAAGGTACGCCGGGGATGATGGACAGCCTGGCCTATCGCAATGACGCCGCGATTGTGCTGCGCCGACTCATCCGCTCGCTGCCGACGCGGCGCGGCGTGTTGGGCGTCGCCACGTGCGACAAGGCCATGCCGGCGATGATGATGGCGCTCGCCGCGCAACGCGACGGCGCGTGCGTGCTCGTGCCCGGCGGCGTCACCTTGCAGCCCACGGTGGGCGAGGACCTGGGCAAGGTGCAAACGCTCAGCGCGCGCTTCGCCCAGGGCGAGATCACGCTGGAAGAGGCCGCCGCGCTCGGCTGCCGGGCCTGCGCGTCGCCCGGCGGCGGCTGCCAGTTTCTCGGCACGGCGGCGACCAGCCAGGTAGTGAGCGAGGCATTGGGGATGGCGCTCGTCCATTCGGCGCTGGCCCCCTCCGGACAGCCACTCTGGCTCGACGTCGCCCGGCGCTCGGCGGAGGCGCTGGTGAAGCTGGCGGAGGCCGGCGTGACGATGCGTGACATCGTCACCGAGAACGCGCTGCACAACGCGATGGTCGTCTACGCGGCGTTCGGCGGGAGCACGAACATGCTTTTACACTTGCCTGCCGTGGCTCACGCCGCCGGTCTGGCGCGGCCCACCGTCGCGGATTGGGATCGCGTCAACCGCGCCACGCCCCGGCTGGTGGACGTGCTGCCCAACGGCCCAGTCGGCCATCCGACGGTGCGTGTCTACCTGGCGGGCGGCGCCCCGGAGGTGATGCTGCACCTGCGAGACCTGGACCTGCTGCGCCTCGACGTCCTCACGGTGCAGGGACAACCGCTCGGCGAATCACTGGATGTGTGGGAACGCTCCGAGCGTCGCCGCCGCCTGCGCGATCGGCTGTTCACGGAAGACGGCGTTGACCCGGATACGGTCATCTTCTCCCCAGAGCAAGCCAAAGCGCGCGGGATCACCAGCACCCTCACCTTTCCCACCGGGAATCTCGCGCCGGAAGGGTCCGTCGTCAAGAGCACGGCAATCGATCCAAGCGTGGTGGATGCAGACGGTGTCTACCGCAAAACTGGCCCGGCGCAGGTGTTCACCACGGAACGCGCGGCGATTGCGGCGATTAAGGGACAGACGGCGAATCCCGTGCAGCCCGGCGACGTGATCGTCCTCATCGGGCGCGGGCCACTCGGCTGCGGGATGGAGGAGACGTATCAACTCACGTCGGCGCTGAAGCACATCTCGTGGGGCAAGGAGGTGGCGCTGATCACCGACGCGCGCTTCAGCGGCGTGAGCACGGGCGCGTGCATCGGTCACGTCGGCCCAGAGGCCCTCGCAGGCGGCCCTCTGGGGCGCGTGCAGGAGGGCGACTTGATCGAGATCGTCATCGACCGTGTGAACTTGCGCGGCAGCGTCAACCTGGTGGGCCACGACGGAGACCGCCACGGCGGTTTGCGCTATTCCCCGGAAGAGGGTGCGCGCGTGCTGGATGCCCGTCCGCCCCACCCCGACCTCGCGCCCGATCCAGGTTTGCCGGATGACACCCGATTGTGGGCCGCGCTGCAACAAGTCAGCGGCGGGACATGGGGCGGATGCGTATATGACGTGGAAGCGATTATTGATCACATACGCTGTGGTAGGTCACGATGAACTACACTTTTGTTCCCATGACCCAAGTGTATGCCGCCACGATTGTCCAAACCTGGGAGTATGAGAATGAATACGCCATCTACAACTACGCCAACGAAGCCGAACATATGCTGGATGCGGAGGGCTGGGGGACTGGAATATTTGCGGTGCTCAACCAGGAAGGCGACCTGATTGGAGAACTTTCCATCGAGTTCTTCGACGCGCATGGAGATTATACCGAGTACCATGACTTCGGGGACACCACGCTGATCAATCAGTGCGAATTGTGGATCGGTTTTGGACTACGGCCCGACCTGCTAGGACAAGGACACGGCGCTGCTTTCGTGACAGCGTGCGCCGACTATGCCGTCAGACGGTACAACTATCAAGGGGATTATGTACGTCTGGGTGTGGCAATATTCAACCAACGAGCGATCAAAGCCTACGAAAAGGCAGGCTTTGAAATATTCGAGCACACGGTTGGCGACATCGGCGGTAAGACATTCGAGTGTGTCTATATGCGCAAAAAACTATGAACCGGCCCGACAACACCCGCTTGTGAGCCGCGCTGCAACAGGTCAGCGGCGGCACGTGGGGCGGGTGTGTGTACGATGTCGAGCCGATCGTGTCAAGGTTAAGACAGCAGGAAAGGGTATGACCAAATCGACATTCACAGAAACAGACATAACCTGGAAAGAGACCCGCTGCTCGCAATGTGGCGTGACGATCAGGTATCGCACCGACTGGAACTACATTCCAGATTTGTGCCGGAAGTGTCTCGATAAGAAGCAGGCCGAATGGAAAGAGAAACGTTGCACCAACTGCGGAACAATCATTCGCTATAACGTGAACTGGGACTACGTTCCCGATCTGTGCACAAGCTGTTTTGAAAAGCAGAAAGCCGAATGGAAGGAGAGACGCTGTGCGAATTGCGGGGCAATCATCCGTTACAACGTGCACTGGGAGCGCGTTCCCGATTTGTGCAAGAACTGCCGCGACAAGAAAAAGGCTGAATGGAAAGAGAAACGTTGCGTCAGGTGCGGAACGACCATCCGCTACAACGTCAACTGGGATTATGTACCCGATTTATGCACAAACTGCCGTAATAATCGGCAGGCAAGATCTCGCCAGCAGACCGACTGAGAGACCGGGCTTCACCACCGTGTACGACGATGCGATCAAAAGCAAAGTTGAAGCGCGCCACTACCGTCCCATGCATACGAACAGGCTACGGGAGTGTGCAGAGACACTGCTGGCGCTCGAGAGGCGCAGTATTTTGAAGAAGCTTACGCAAACTAAAACTTGAGATGTTCCAGTTGCAGCTCCTTGCCAGCATCAGCCATCGTCCAGAAGTGCACGTCGCCATGGCTGATGCGCCAGATTTCGCTGACAGGCTCCAGGGGCTGCCCAAGAATCGGCTCCAGGAAGGCTCTATCATGGGCTACTTTCTTGATCAGCGCCGGGTCGTTGAGTAACTCGGCCACGCCGGCGACGCGCATCTGCCGGGCTTCTCCCAAGCCGGGCGGGTTATTATAGTAACACACTTCCATTTTGGGGTTAGCCTTGAGTTGCCGCGACACATGCTTCATGGAAAGCAGGGCATAGTAGAAACCACTTTCATCGGCAGACACATGCATAACGGTGCGCACACGCGGCTGGTCGCCATCCACGGTAGCGATGAAACACACCGGGTAGGTATTAGCGAATTTGATACACTCTTGCAGCTCCATTACTGTTGCTCCTTTCAGTGTTCAGACACTACATTTGAGCCGCTACCGGGTGCAGCGACTCCTGACTTCCTTGCTCTAGCCTATAGTCATCATACTCCCAGTTGTATATCATGTCAACGATTTGACGCCGAAGACATCAAGCCATCACCCTTGATCCCTGCCAGTATGTTCGCCATCTGATGTATGCCGGTATATGCCTACTGATTTCTTCGAGCGCGCCACCGACCAAACTGTGGCGCGTTTTGATTTTGTCGATTTGCAGATTTCGCAAAGCGCAAGGATAATAGGCCCGATAACATAGATTGGAGGGATAACGATGAATCTGACACGACACGATACCCATGACGGCCCGCGTTGGGCGCTGGACGGCGCATATTTACCCCCCAGTTTTCACCTGAGCCTGCTCCTGGAACTGCCCCGCGAGGCGGTCGCACCATTTCTGGCAGCGCTGCCCACGGAGGGCGAAGCGACAGGTGACTTGCTCGCGCCCATCGAACCGGCGCAGGAAGTCTGGGCGGCCGGCGTAACCTACTTGCGCAGCCGCGACGCCCGTGAAGCCGAGTCGCAGACCGGCGACATCTACACGCGCGTCTACATCGCCGAGCGGCCCGAGCTGTTCTTCAAGGCGGCCGGCTGGCGCGTCGTCGGGCCGGGCAGCGCGATCCGCGTGCGCCCGGATAGCACGTGGGACGTGCCAGAGCCGGAACTCACGCTCGTCATCAACCGTCACGGCGAGATCGTCGGCTACTGCGCGGGGAACGACGTCTCGTCGCGCAGCATCGAGGGCGAGAATCCGCTCTACCTGCCGCAGGCCAAAGTCTACAACGGCTCATGCGCGCTTGGGCCGGGTATCGAAATCACCGAACCCGACACATTGCGCGACGTCCCGATCCACATTGGAATCGCCCGCAACGGCGAGACAATCTACACGGGCGAAGCCAACACATCGCAGATGAAGCGCGCCTTCGAGGAGCTGGCGGCCTACCTGTACCGCGAACTCAACTTCCCGCACGGCGCGTTTCTGATGACCGGCACCTGCCTCGTCCCGCCGAACGACTTCACTCTGCAACGCGGGGATATGGTCACAATCGCAGTCGGTCATCTGGTGTTGAAGAATGTTGTACAGTAGAATGATTGAAGATGGAAAATAAACAGACTAACCTCACAATCATTCAATCCTGCCCATCCACTTTAAGCCTCAAATATACCTTCAAGAAAAACAGGATCAGGAATGAGAGCATCATTTTTCCGCTCTTAGGCGCTATTATGCTTTTGATTGGGATAGCCGACGCTACAACAACGTGTGGACCCAACATGCATGAAGCTCTATCTTGGGAATGTCTAGTGAAGAGTGAAGCGATCTATGTATTTTTTCCTGGTATTCTTATGTTACTATCGCCAATCGAACTATTGATGATTGGTCGTTCCAGAAATATCACTCTCGATAAACAACAGAACACACTCACGCTCGAATGGTCGGGAATACTCGATTCAAAGTTAGGCAAACGGACCCTTGTGTGGGCGCTTGCAGACATCATCGCTATTGAGGCTCAGCACAGGCAGAGAAGGCATTGGGAGTTTTTTAAATTATGTCTTGTTTTGAAATCTGGGCGGCGACTACCTGTCACTGAGTATACGCTCGGTCGCCATCAAGCAATGCGCGACGCAAATCGTGTCTTACATTTTCTGGAGCTGGACGACACAGTTTGGACTCCAGGATGGTCTCCCGATGATGATATAGACGACATGTGATACACTTTGAATATAAGGAGGAAACAATGTCTTTACAACCAGTCCTGATCGACGGCAAATGGCGCGCGTCGGATGCGGTGGGCGAATTCGAGGCCATCAACCCGTCGACGAAGACGGCGCTGCCAGAAACGTATCCCGTATCGAGCGCGGCGGAGGTCGAGGCGGCGATTCACGCCGGGTATGAGGCGGCTGTCGCATTGCGGACAATGTCGCCGGAGGCCATCGCGTGCTTTCTCGAAGCCTGCGCGGACAGCATCGAAGCGCGGACCGGCGCGCTGGTGGACCTGGCTCACGCCGAGACCGCGCTGCCCAAATCGCCGCGCCTGCGCGATGTGGAATTGCCGCGCACGACGGACCAACTGCGGCAGGCCGCCGCCGTCGCCCGCGAACGGTCCTGGTGTCTGGCGACGATTGACACCAAACGCGGCATTCGCTCGATGTACGGGCCATTGGGTGGGCCGGTCGTCGTCTTCGGGCCGAACAACTTCCCGTTTGCGTTCAACTCGGCGGCGGGTGGAGATTTCGTCGCGGCGATTGCGGCGGGCAATCCAGTGATCGCCAAGGCCAATACCGGGCATCCCGGCACGACGAAACTGCTCACCGAGGCCGCGTTCGAGGCGATCCAGGCGACCGGTATGCCTCCGGCGTTGGTGCAACTGCTCTATCGCGTCAAGCCGGACGTGGGCTACCGGCTGGTGAGCCACCCGTTGGTGGGTGCGACGGGGTTCACAGGTAGTCGTAGCGCCGGTGTGCGCCTCAAGGAAGCGGCGGACAAAGCCGGCAAGCCGATCTATCTGGAGATGTCCAGCATTAATCCGATTTTCATCTTGCCGGGCGCGTTGGAAGAGCGGCTGTTCGCCGTTGCCGGAGAGCTGTACACCTCGTGCTCAATGGGTGTGGGGCAGTTCTGCACCAAACCGGGCTTCGTCGTCCTGCTGCAAAATGACAAAAGTGAGGCGTTCTTCGACAAGGTGAATGAGCACTTCCAAAACCCGCCCGGCGTGCTGTTGGGCAAGAGCGGCGTGTGGACGATTGCCGATGCGGTGGAAAAGCTCCAGGCCGCCGGCGCGCAGCTCGTCACCGGTGGGTACGAAGTCGAGGGGCCGAGCTATCGCTACGCGAACACGCTCCTGCGCGTCTCCGGCGACGACTTCCTCATGAACCCGCACGCGCTGCAAATCGAGGCGTTCGGCGTCGTGTCGCTCGTCGTCTTTGCGAAAGACATCACGCAGATGTGCAAAATCGCCGAATCGTTGGAAGGCAACCTCACCGGTTGTCTCTACTCCCACACCGGCAGTGACGACGACGCGTTCTACAATCAGGTCGCGCCGATCCTGCGCGCCAAAGTCGGGCGGCTGCTCAACGACAAGATGCCTACCGGCGTCGCCGTCAGCCCGGCGATGAATCACGGCGGCCCCTACCCCGCGACCGGACATCCCGGCTTCACCGCCGTCGGCGTGCCGGCGTCACTGTTGCGCTTCGGCGCACTGCACAGCTACGACGCCGTCCGCCCGCACCGCCTGCCGCCAGAGTTACAGGACAAGAATCCGACGGGGACGATGTGGCGGTGGATCGATGGGGCGTGGACGCAGAAGGACGTTGAATAAACGCAAGCTCCGCACAACCCCATGAACTTACAGATTCGCACAATACGACCAAACGAGTTACCAGCGCTGCTGAACCTGTACGAACACATGCACGCCGCAGACGAACCGCTGCCGGATGCAACGGCGGTTGCGCAGGTGTGGGACGAACTATGCAACGATCCAAAACTGCACTGCTTCGTCGCCACGGCGGATGACACGCCGGTCGCGTCGTGTATCCTGGCAATCATCCCCAACCTGACGCGGGGCGCGCGGCCCTACGGGTTGATCGAGAACGTCGTCACACATGCGGATTATCGCCGCCAGGGGATCGGCACCGCTTTGTTGCGTCACGTGCTCGCCGTCGCCTGGGAGCACGGCTGCTACAAAGTGATGTTGCTCACCGGACGCAAGGACGAGGGGGTATTCCAGTTGTACGAAAAGGCAGGGTTTCAACGCAACGTGAAGACGGGATTTATCGCTTACCCGAACAAGTAGACATAACACCACAGAGACACAGAGGACACAGAGATTTTTTCATCGACTCTCCGTACTCTCTGTGTCTCCGTGGTTCAAAGGATTTACAAATATGCCTGAACCTTACAGTTTTCACCAGACGCTCGCCCGGCTGCGACACAACACGGGCGTCGTCATCCCCGTCTATTTGCCGCACGGCGCAGGAAGTACCGACGCGGTATTGCTTGAAGAGACCGTCACCGCGTACTGCGCGCAGGTTGCTAACCCTGCCGCTATCTGCTTGAGCGTGGATGGTGCAGACTGCGGCGGCGAGGTCGCGTCGCGGCTGTCCGCCGAATATGGCGTGTCCTTGTGCACTGTGGAAGACAATCGCGGCAAGCTATGGGGCGCGATCCACGGCGCGCGGACACTGCTGCACAACGCGGATTTGGCGTACATCGCGGTGGCGGATCAAGACGGCGATCACTTCGCCAACGAGCTGCTCAACTTTGTGCGCGCCGCCGATCACATTCGTGCACAGACCGGCGACGACGGCGACCGCGTGATGGTGCTGGGCCGCCGCATCTCGCTGCACCGTCCGATGGGGTTTCTGCGCGGCGAGCTTGAAGCACTCGCCAACCGCGTGTTACTCGACGCGCTGCACTATCACGCCGCTGTGAGTGGCATCCCGCTGCGTCTGGAATACGCCACGCTGCTCGACGAAACGCCGGATTTCCAATCTGGGTACAAGCTGTTCAGTCGAAAGACCGCAGACGCGGTCTTCAACACCGAACTGCGTCAGTGCGATGTCCCCGCAAGTGCCTATTACCGCCACGCCTGCGAGACCGTGATGGCGATCGAGGCACTGGAAAGTGGGGCGCACCTGGGCGTGGTCAATCGCAGTACGTTCAACGAGCAGCCAGTGACGCACTTCGGCAAGCTCAACCAGGCGCGCGCCACGGCGGATATGATCATCTGGGGTTGCAAACGGCTGGAGGCTCCCTACCCTTTCGTCGCGCAGTGGCTGGCGAATCACGCGCCGCGCCTGCTGCTCAATACCATCGTCCCCCAGGGGAAAGCGGAAGTGGAGCAGGTGCGACAGCTCGTGCGCGAGTCGTTAGCAGGGCAAGACACGGACGCGGCTGGACTACAACCGTTATTCGTGTAAGATTGCCGTATGAGAATCACACACCTACTCAGCCGGATCAACGTTTTCACCATCCCGCCGGGGCTGACGCCCACCCAGCGTAAGAATTTCTTTGCCACGCAGATGGACGCCCTGGGCGTGGGATTGGTCAGCGGCGCGTCGCCATTCCTGGCAGTGTTCCTCACCCGGCTTGGCGGTACGAATTTCCAGGTGGGTATGTTGAGCGCCATGCCGGGCTTCACCGGGCTGTTTCTGGGACTCATCATCGGGCGATTCCTGCAAACCCGCGCGAACATCGTGCCGTGGTACAGTCGCATTCGCCTGCTCGTCTTCTCGGCGTACACCCTCACCGGGGTGATGGCGTTGATTTTGCCGCAGAAAGCCACCATCACCGCCATGCTCATCGTCTGGGCGCTGGCGAGCGTGCCACAGGCTATCCTCAGCGTCGCCTTTACGGTGGTGATGAACGCCATCGCCGGACCGGAAGGCCGCTACACGCTGATGAGTCGCCGCTGGTCCATCCTGGGGTTGACGACGGCGGTGATGACGATGATCGCGGGCCAGCTTCTCGACTGGATCGCCTTCCCGCTGAACTACGCCGTCGTCTTCATCCTCTTCTCGATGGGCGGACTGGTCAGTTTCCGCTTTTCCAGCCGGATGGAGGTCCCGCCGCTCAACGTCGAGGCGGTGGGCGATAGGACGCCGTTCTTCCAACAGCTCAAGCGCGACGTGCGTCTGGTCTTCTCCGAGCGGCCTTTTCTTGCGATATCCGTCAAGCGCCTGATCTTCATCTTCGGCTCCACCCTTGTCGCGCCGCTGTTCACGCTGTACTACGTGCGCGTGGTGCAAGCGAGCGACGCCTGGATCAGCGCCATCGTCACGATGCAAAGCTTTGTTCTGCTGATCGGTTATTCGATCTGGATACAGCAGCACCACAAACGCGGCTCGCGCTTCATCCTGCTGAGCACGACACTGGCGCTGGCACTCTATCCGGCGCTGACTGCCATCACCCGCCTGCCGTGGATCCTGGTCATCTACGCGGGCATCTCAGGCATCTTCCAGGCAGGAATGAACCTGGTCTTCTTCGACGAACTGATGAAGACCGTGCCGCCGCAGCACAGCGCCACCTTCATCTCCGTGGATCAAAGCGCGCAGAACGCGTTGGCGATGAGCGCGCCGCTGATCAGCACAGGGCTGTCCAATTTCATCGGTATCCCGGCGGCGTTGGGCGTCGGCACGGCGGTGCGGTTAGTCGCCTTCGTGATGTTTTTACGCGGGAAAGCAGGGCAAAAACCTGTTGGCAGCACGGTCGAAGAACAGCCGCAGCCCACAGAAGAAGATGAAAAACCGTCAACGGATTGAACGGCTTTTGACGGATTGTTTTGAAAATCCGGGAAGATCCGCGTAGATTAGCAAGATTAGCAGTTTATTGTATGGAGGCCGATATGAAAACCACGATTCGAAGTTTTGTGATGATGTGCATCATCGCCTCTCTCTTGCTCGTTCCACCCTCATCGTCGGGCATCGCAGCGCCCACCGATGATTGGGAGGATTACACCTACACACTCACGCAATCCACCGGCGCTTACCAGTTCTGGACGACGACGCCGGGCGAGCGCGTGTTCAAGGATGCGGAGGCGCCTACCGCGACCGGCAGCGGGGTCAAGGTCTACGCGGCACGCAACGAGTTCGAGCCGTTCCAGATCGTCGTCAAGCCGGCGGCGTCGGGCAGCGTCACCGTCAATATGGGCAATTTTGGCAGCGGGATTACGGTCGAATTGTACCAGGTCAAGTACGTCAACCTGACCGAGGCCACCGACAGTCTGGGACGCACCGGTCCGTATCCCGATCCGCTGTGGCCGCTGTCCAACGGGGCCAGCGTGGCGCTGACCGAGGGCCAGAACACGGCGTTCTGGTTCAACGTCTTTGTCCCGGCGGGCGTCGCTTCCGGCGATTACACGGCCAATATGACCATCGGCGGTGTGGCGATTCCGGTGACGCTCCACGTGTTCAATTTCGCCATCCCAGACACGCTCCACGTCGAATCGAAGATGAATTACTCGCACGAGACATTTCTGGATGCGTACAGCGTCCCCGGCACAGGCGACGAGTATTGGGCCTACGTGGACGACATCAAGCAGTACTTCATCGACCACCGGCTGACGCCCAGCAGCGTGCTGTGGTCCGGCGGCCTGACCGGCGGCGGTACGTTTGCCAGGCCGTACATCAACTACGACTGCGACACACACACGCTCTCCGACCCGCACGGCATTTGGGGCTACGATTTGCTGGCGGAGCGGTATCTCGACGGGACGGGGCTGCTGAATGGGGAGTTCACGCAGCCGTTCAACGGCGGGACAGGTTTCCCTTCGTTTGCGGCGGCGGGCTTCGCGCACAACGATCCTTCTGCCGACCAACGCCCTAACCCCTTCTGCGGGATTACACGCAGCGCGAGCGACTGGCTGCAAAATCCCACGTCGGCGTACAATACGGCGTGGTTCGCCTACGTCACTGCGATGCGAAACTATCTCAGCAGTCACGGCGATCTCGACAAGGCCTACCACTACTTCGCCAACGAGCCACAGGATCAGGCGGATTATAACGCGGTGGCGTGGTACAGCAGGTACAGCCACCAGGCCGCGCCCAACCTCAAGCTGATGGTGTCTGAAGGCGCCAAGCCGGAAATCTACGATCAACCCGGCGCGCACATCGACATCTGGTTGCCGGTGCTCAACGAGTACGATCCCACCGCCGCCCACGCCCGAGCGCGCGATCACGACGAAGAAACGTGGATCTACTTCCTGCACGGCACGCGCCCGCCGTACTTCAACCCCATCACGCTGGATCATCCCGCCATCGAGGGCAAGTTCACCGGCTGGTTCCTGTGGAAGTATCGCGCGCGCGGCATCGCCTACTACGCCATCAACGATTGGGGGGACAATCCCTGGACAGACCCGATGAACTACGGGCAAAACGGCAACACCTTCCTGTTCTACCCGCCCGACGAGGATAACGAGCCGATCGATTACGGTTCCAACGGACATCGCCTCGTGCCCTCGATCCGGCTGGAGATGCTGCGCGACGGCTTCGAGGACTACGAGTACCTCTACGTCCTCGCGGGCGGGCAGCCCCAGGTGGACGTGACCAACGCCGCCGACACGCAGGCAAACAAAATCATCACCGGGCTGACGAGCTACACGCGCAACAGCGAGTTTCTGTACAACCTACGGCGTCTCATCGGGCTGAAGAACGGCGACGAGATCGCTGTGATTCCCGACATCACCCCGCCGCCCACGCACCCACGCGCCGAGGGGCCGCCCGGCAATTACTACATCAATTTCCAGGACCCTGCCGGGCAGCCGACCGCCAACCCGCTCGTCGTCAACGACCACACGTACATGAAAATCGGCAGCGCAGATTACAACGCCACTGCCGGATACGGCTGGTACGCGCCCAACGAAGTTCACTGGATGACGACCTACCTGAGCAGCGGCCCGAACGTCTTGCAGCGCAGCATCCTCTACTCGGACTGGGGCCGGCCTTCCACCTTCGAGTTCGACCTGCCCAATGGTGATTACAACGTCACCGTCTCAGTGGGCTGGCAGGGGCGGACGTACTCGCACAACTACATCGCCATCGAGGGCATCGTCTTCGTCAACAACGAGGCGACCAGCCCATACATCGTGCGCACCAAGCGCGTCACCGTCACCGATAATAAGCTGACGATGGCAATGGGCATCTTCGACGAGTACACGATGCTGAACTACCTCGACATCGAGGCCGCCGGGCCGACCGCCGCTTTCACCGCGGACGTGACCTCCGGCGACGCGCCACTCACCGTACAGTTCACCGACACGTCGACCAACGGGCCGACGACGTGGGCATGGGATTTCGACAACGACGGGACAACGGACAGCACAGAGCAGCATCCCACGCACACGTACACCGCGCCGGGCGTCTACAGCGTGCGCCTGCAGGTGACCAACGAGAGCGGCAGCGACGAGGAGATCAAACCCGACCACATCACCGTGAGGCTGCCGGCCGTGCACGATCTGCACATCATCGACGTCCAGACCGAGACAAGCTCACTCACCGCCCACCTTTACTGGACGCCGCTCCCGCAAGCCGTCACGACGACGCTGCGCTATTCATCTACGTTCATCACCGACGGAACCTGGGCGGCGGCGACCGTCATCAGCGACAGCCTGCCGGGCAGCACGGACAGCTTCACCGCACACGTCCAATACGCGGGCGGGAGTGTCTACTTCGCGGTCAAATCGCAGGATGCAAGTGGCGGGTGGTTGGGACTGTCGAACAACGCCTACTGGCCGCGTTTTGAGGTATACTTGCCGCTGGTCATGCGGAACTGAAAGGAACAGAATGATTACTGCTGAAGAGGCGATCCGAATTTATCAACGTCTTTTGGAGAACAACGTCCAGGTCTGGCTGGTTGGCGGATGGGGGATTGACGCCCTGCTCGGCGAACAAACCCGGCCTCACAAGGACCTCGACGTGATCATGCTGGTGGATGACGTGGAGCGACTATGCGAACTCCTGAGTCACGACGGGTACAAGTTCGGCTATCTTTGGGAAGAGAACCTTAATACTGTGGATGGGCGTGGAGTCGAGACGGCTACAGCCTTCGTCTTGCAAGATGGCGAAGGACGCGAACTGGACGCCCACGCGATGCGCCTCGACGCCGAAGGCAACGGAATTCCCGCCTGGGACGCCGAGGGACGCATTCTCAAGCGCCAGGACTTTGCCGGTGAAGGCACCATAGCGGGAGTGACGGTCCTGTGCTATACGCCCGAAATGCAAATGGCGTGTCATACTGGCTACGAACTTCCAGACAAACAAGTGCACGATTTAGAGCGATTACACGAAAAATTCGGCGTCGCCTATCCCGACGAATTGCGAAATCCCTTGTGATCTCAGTAAGCAGGAGCCAGACTACAAAAGTCTCACGAGGTGCCTGCATGGGCCAATACGCACGCTAAACACCAGGTCTACAATGCGCAGTACGTGCTGAAGGCAGGAGCCAGACTACAAAAGTCTCACGAGGTGCCTGCTTGGGCCCATACGCACGCTAAACACCAGGTCTACAATGCGCAGTACGTGCTGAACAGGAGCCAGACTACAAAAGTCTCACGAGGTGCCTGCTTGGGCCAATACGCACGCTAAACACCAGGTCTACAATGCGCAGTACGTGCTGAAGGCAGGAGCCAGACTACAAAAGTCTCACGAGGTGCCTGCTTGAGCCAATACGCACGCTAAACACCAGGTCTACAATGCGCAGTACGTGCTGAGACTTTTGTAGTCTTTGACTGGAGTACGAAATGACAACAAACACAATCCGTTGGGGCATCGTCGGCTGTGGGAATGTGACGGAGGTAAAGAGTGGGCCGGCATTGCAGAAGGCGCGCGGGTCGCAGTTGGTCGCAGTGATGCGGCGGAACGGCGACTCGGCGCGGGACTACGCACAACGCCACGGCGTTCCGAAGTGGTATAATGACGCCGATGCGTTGATCCACGATCCGGAAGTGGATGCCGTGTACATCGCTACGCCGCCCTCATCGCATCTGGAGTACGTGCTGGCGGTGGCGCAGGCCGGGAAGCCGGTCTACGTCGAAAAGCCGATGGCGCGCACCTACGCGGAGTGTCAGGCGATGATCCAGGCGTGCGAGCAAGCGGGCGTGCCGTTGTTCGTCGCGTACTACCGGCGGATGCTGCCGCGCTTCCTTAAAGTCAAAGCGTGGTTGGATGCAGGCGCGATCGGCGAAGTGCGCAGCGTGAACACGATGCTCTACCGCTCGCCGTCACCGGAGGATTGCAGCGGCGAGAAACCGTGGCGGCTCGACCCGGAGATCGCGGGGTGCGGCTATTTCTGCGACCTCGGCTCACACAGCCTCGACCTGCTCCAGTATCTGCTGGGGCCAATCAAGACGGCGCAGGGCTACGCCACAAACCAGGCCGGATGTTACGCCGCAGAGGATGCCGTCAGCGCGACGTGGTTGTACACGAACGGAGTTCATGGGACCGGGATGTGGCACTTCACCACGCAGCATCACGTGGATCGCACCGAAATCGTGGGCACAACCGGCGTCATCCGTTATGCAACGTTCGCTGACGAGCCGGTGGTGCTTGAGAGCCAAGAGGAGACGGAATCGGTGTACATCGAGAACCCACCGCATATCCAACAGCCGCTCATTCAAACCGTCGTGGATACACTGCTTGGTCGCGGAGAATGTCCGAGTACCGGACACACCGCCGCGCTGACCAACCGGGTGATCGACATGATTTTGGGGAAGTGACAGGCGAATTACGAATTTCGAATTGCGAATTGTGAATTGTGAATTGTGAATTGTGGATTACGAATTCTTGAGAGGATAGCATGTTTTGCCATAAAACCATCCAACGTTGTATAAAGTTATGTCTTTTGCTGATCATATTGACCGGCTGCTCACAACCGATTCCCACCCTGGAACCGGTCACGATCAAATTCCCATACTACGATCGCGACGCGGCATACTACACCGCGCTGGCCGAACAATTCAAAGCTCGTTATCCGGATATCACAGTCGAATTGGTCCAGATTGACTGGCGGAATCCCGGCCAGGTTACGGAAAATGATGTGTTCATGACAGACCAACTCTCGCTGCCACAACTGGTGCAACAGGGCGTTATCCTTGACCTCACACCGCTGATCGAACAGGATAACACCTTTGACGACCAGGTGTACTACCCGGGCGCGCTCGAGACATTCCAGTATGAGGGAAAAACCTGGGGCATTCCCTCCGACATCAATATGCTGCTGATGTACTATAACAAGGACTTGTTCGACCGATACTTCGTTCCCTACCCTACCAGTGGCTGGACATGGGACGAGTTTCTCGAACGGGCTGAGGATAGCAGCGATCCAGGCAGCGGCATTTTTGGTTATGCCATCCAACACGACGACGATATCGCCATCATGGAGCCGATCTTGCTCATCTACCAACACGGCGGTCAGCTTTTCGACAACTGGCAGAATCCCACGTCTATCACCCTCAACAATCCGTTGAACATCGAAGCTATGCAATGGTATGCTAACTTAATCCACACCTATGGCGTGGCCCCCTCACGCAAACAAGGCCCTGAGTCAGTCCAGTACTACCCTTATGGCGGTGTTATCCAGAACAAATATGGGATGTGGATGGGGATGCTCTCGGATCAAGGCGGCGTGACATGGCCCGTGCGCTGGCAAATGCGATGGGGCGTCGTCCCGCTGCCCCGTGACCGTGACGCCTTCACCTTAGCGACCGTCAATGGTTACGTTATCTCGATAAAAACACGATACCCAGAGGCATGTTGGAAGTGGATCATGTTCCTCAACGAACAGATGCCGACGCTCAACATGCCCGCACGCAGGGCGCTGGCAGAATCAGGGGAGTATGAGAAACTCGTCGGTTCGGAAGTCGCCGCCGCAGCGCGTGCAGCTGTCGGCGACGTGGTGTTGATTAGCCCCACTCTGATCGGATATGAGCAAGCCCTGGAGGCACTAGGTGCCGCCTTCACCGCCATCCGCGACGGCCAGACATCCGCTGAAGCCGCACTAAACGCCGCGCAAGCACAAGTCGGTTACTGACCGGTAGACGCCAGACAATAGACGTCAGACAGGGAAACTCCGTCTAGGGTCTACCAATTTTGTATAGTTGGTCTATAATGATTCTAGACCAGCCAGAAAGACAGCTATCAACCTTCAAGTGCAACTTTCAACTTAAAATCGGGAGGTCATTATGCAATACCGCGAATTGGGCAGAACCGGGTGGAAAGTATCCACCATCAGCTTTGGGGCGTGGGCTATTGGCGGGACGTGGGGTACGGTGCAAGATAGCGAGAGTCTGGCGGCACTGCATCGCGCGGTCGATTTGGGCGTCAACTTCTTCGACACCGCCGACGTCTATGGTGATGGACGCAGCGAGCGGTTGATCAGCCAACTGCGCAAACAACGCCGTGAGACAATCTACATCGCTTCGAAGGCCGGGCGCAGATTAGACCCACACGTCGCCGAGGGCTACAATCGTAAAAACCTCACCGCCTTCGTCGAACGCAGCCTCAAGAACCTGGATACCGACGCCATCGACCTGCTGCAACTCCACTGCCCGCCAACGCCGGTGTTCTATATGCCGGAGGTCTTCGGCGTGCTCGATGATCTGGTTGCCGCCGGGAAACTACGACACTACGGCGTGAGCGTAGAGAAAGTCGAGGAGGCGCTCAAGGCCATCGAATATCCGAATGTGAAGACAGTGCAGATTATCTTCAACATGTTCCGCCACCGGCCTACCGAACTGTTCTTCGAGCAGGCGCTGAAGCGCAACATCGGCATCCTGGCGCGCGTTCCGCTGGCCTCCGGGATGCTCACCGGCAAGATGAAGCCCAACAGCCAGTTCTCGCCCGACGATCACCGGGCGTTCAATCGCGATGGTGAAGCTTTCGACAAGGGTGAGACCTTCTCCGGCGTGGATTACAATGTGGCACTACAGGCAGTGGAGGAACTCAAGGCTATCTGCCCGGAAGGGATGAGCCTGGTGCAGTTCGCGCTGCGCTGGATTCTGATGTTCGACGCGGTGACGTGCGCCATTCCCGGTGCAAAACGTCCCTCGCAGGCCGAGGAGAACATCGCCGCCGCCGATATGCCCGCGCTTTCAGAGACGGTGATGGGAGAGGTACGGCGAATTTACGATCGATACATCCGTGAGCTGGTACATCATTATTGGTAGAACAACGCAATGGGGCCAAAGGTATCAACCCCATCTCAGATGGATGACAGCCTGAAAACGGCTCAAGTGAGGGTACAAAGCTATGCGGGGCAAGTTTGCGACATTGCGCATCAAAATAATCGGCAGCATTATCGCCACCACAGCGTTTATGCTGCTGCTGCTCTATCTGCCGATGCGCCAAATCCTGATCAAGAGCTACGCCGACCTGGAAGAGCAAACCATGTTCCGCAACGTCCAGTACGTTTTGAGCCAGATCAGTACTACTATTGAAGACCTCAACAGGATAGCCACAGATTACGCCAGCTGGGATGACACTTATCGCTTCATGGAGACGCTCGACCAGGACTATGTCGACTCCAATTACATCGATTCCACCTACAGCAACAACCAGCTTAACGTGATCATGCTAATCGACAACTCCGGAAAAGTCACCTACGCCAACGCCTACGACTTCAATAAAGAAACCTTCATCTCCATCCCGGAACAACTGCAGGTACTCGACCCTGACAATCCCCTGTTGACCCCCATCCGCTCAGAGAAAAACGTAGCAGGACTTCTCGTTGCGGGCAGCCAGCCCATGTTTGTCGCGTCCCGGCCAATCCTCACCAGCAGTTCGGAAGGCCCATCGCAGGGCGCATTGATTATGGCGCGGTTCCTGGACGACGCTATGGTTGCGCATCTCGTCGAAACTGTCCAGCTGTCTTTTGAAGCAGCCTACACAGCGGACCCAGCACTCGATCCGCAATTGCGAGCAGTCCAAAATACCATGCTAACGCAAGACGTCGATGTGTTAGTCCAACCTGAGACTCAGGAAGTCATCGCCGGTTACGCGATTGTGAATGATATTTACGACAATCCGGCTATAATCCTGCGCACCCTTAGCCCCAGGGAAATTCACGCCCAAGGCAGGGTCGCACTGGATTATCTAGGTGTCGCAATCTTGCTCGCGGGCGTGGTGTTTAGCGGAGCCATGTGGTGGCTCCTGGGGCGATTGGTACTGGCCCGACTGAGTGAATTTCGCGCCGACGTTACCCATATCGGTGTACTGGGTGGTACTGGGGATTTTTCCAGCCGCGTGCCAATGAGAGGAACAGACGAATTCTCCCAACTCGGGATTACAGTCAACGTGATGTTGGACAATCTGGAACAGTCCCAGAAGGAACTGTTGATCCAAAAACAACGCTTCGAAAATCTTGTGGCAGTTGCCCGTGCAACGGTCGAACGTCCCGACCTGGAAGCCACGATGAAAAACGCCCTGGAGGCCGCGCGCGTCCTCACTCGCGCCGAACGCGGCAGCGTGTTTGTGCTGGACGAACTCGGTGCAGTGACGTACAGCATCCTTGCGCGTGAGCATGTCACCAGCGTCGAACGTCAGGAGTTGGTCGGCCAGGTGATGGACATCGGTCTGGCCGGATGGGTAGCCCGGCACCGGGAAGCCGCGTTGGTACTCGATACTGAACAGGACCCGCGCTGGTTCCCGCTCCCGAACATCCCTTACACTGTGCGCTCCGCACTGGTCGTCCCCATCTTCAGTGGGCCGCGCAAACTCGGCATCCTAACGCTCACCCACCCCGAAGTCGGGCACTTTGATCAGAATGACCTAGAGCTGATGCAGGCCGCTGCGGATCAAATGGCCCTGGCGATTCGCAACGCGCAGCTTTACGACGATCAGCGACGTCTGGCCGAACGCCAGACTACTCTTTATGAGACACTGCGCACCATCGGCACACTGCTCGATCCCGACGCCGTGCTGCTGGTGGCAGTGGACAAAATCGCCGCGTTGACCGGTTGGCCCGTCGTCACAATTCTCTTACCCGACAAGAGAGCTGAAAAGCTGACCTTGCGGGCTAGTGCAGGGAAAATTCCCCTCCCTGAGCAATGGAGCATCGCCCTCAACTACGGCAACATCGGGCAGGCATTCAACACAGGCGAATTATTCTACGTCGACAACATACATACCCATACGACCAGCGTGACCGTATACGAAAAGGCCGATTCCCAGATCGTGGTCCCGCTGCGCTATGGGCAACGCACTCTGGGTATCCTAAACATTGAGCACGAGGGCGTCTCCGTCTTCAGAGCCGACGATGTTGTGCTGGCGGAATCCCTGGGTGACGCAATCGCGTTGGCGCTGGAAAACGCGCAAATCCACAGCCATGTCCGACAATACGCGTCGAACCTCAACATGATGTACTCGTTGGCACAGATCACCGGCCGCTCTCTGGTACTCAAAGACATCATACCGGAGGCATTGGATTCCATTCTGGAGTCCCTGGAATTCGACGCCGGTTTTATCAGTCTCTTCGATCCACAAAGCGGCGAACTTCAACTCACCGCTTCACACGGCATCCCTATGTCGATGCTCGAGCAATTGCAAGCCATCCTGAACCAGGATATGGTTAGCAATTACATCTATCAACAACATATTCCTATGCTGATCGAGGACCTCTCCAAGCAGACGCCGCAAATCGCCAGACTTAAGAGCGGAGCACCCCAACTCTTCGAACATCTCCAGGACTCGGGAATCCATACTTACATCAGCACACCTCTAGTCCAGCAAGGCAAGGCGTTGGGGATGATCGGCATGTTCTCGCGCCAGGTTCGCGTATTGTCCTCGAACGATCAAGCCCTGCAAGTCACCCTGGTCCAACACCTTGCCACCGCAATCACCAACACGCGCCTATTCCAAGCCGTCACCGACGAACGCAGTCGCCTACAGGCGTTGATCGAGTCTTCACGCGATGGCACCATCTTCATCGATGCAGATCAGAAGGTCCCGGTCATCAACGCGGCTGCGCTCAAGTTCCTGGATATGAACGTCACACCAGAGGAATGGACCAATCGCACTACCATCGACTTCCTGAGGATCCTGCGCCAATGCGCGCCTGAAGCCGCACGCACGCTGATCAAAGAACTCCGGCGTGTGCAGCGCGCTGATGCGGAAGCCGCCGAGGGCGAATTCGAGGTATTTCCGCGGACAATCCAATGGTACAATCTTCCTGTGCTGGCCGAAGATGCTGCCGTAGGCCGCTTAATCGTACTCCACGACGTGACTGCGGAACATCTCCTGGAACGCATGCGTGAAGACCTGACACGCACCACCGTCCACGACCTGCGCAATCCTCTCACCAGCATTTCCGGGGCAATCAAATTATTGGAAAACGAAATCCAGGATGCGCTCACGCCGGAACAGCAACAGCTTCTGGACATCGCCGAACGCAGCACACAGCGTATGCTAAACCTGGTTAACGCCATTCTGGATATTAGCCGCTTGGAAAGCGGGCAGATGCCGCTGGAATTCACCATCATCAGCCTGCGCGACTTTGTCGAAGAGATCATCCAATCCCAAATGCCGCTGGCCATCGAAAAATCTTTGAATGTCGAAAACGCACTTTCGGCCGAGTTGCCGCCAGTTGTCGGCGACCGGGACCTGCTGGGGCGCGTTTTCCAAAACCTTATCGGCAACGCGATCAAGTTTACGCCTGCTGGTGGAACCGTGCGCATTGCCGAGCGGGAAGAGACAGCAGACCCCATCAAAATCTACATCTCAATCAGCGATACCGGTGAGGGCATTCCTCCGGATATCCAGGCCCGACTGTTCGAAAAATTCACCAGCGGAAAGCAAACCGGGCGTGGTACCGGATTAGGGTTAGCGTTTTGCAAGATGGTGCTCAACGCACACAACGAAAATATCTGGGTCGACCACAGTGATGAGCAGGGCACGACTTTCACATTTACCCTTTCGCATCTATAATACGGCTCATGCTCACAGAACGAGAACGTTTCCTCCAAACCCTGCTATTCGGCGCACCTGACAGAATCCCACTCTCACCCGGTGGACCGCGTGAATCCACGTTGGAAATGTGGCATACACAAGGACTGCCCAAAGATGTCGATTGGCACGATTACCTGATGGCGCTCCTGGGCATCGAGCAGCAAGGCACCCAACCACACGTCGATCCAGGTGTCTCATTCATTATGATTCCCACCTTCGAGGAGAAGGTGCTTGAACACCGCGACGGGCACTACATCGTGCAAGACTGGATGGGCGCAATCACCGAGATTTCCGACGAATTCGACTATACCTACATCCGTTCCGCCAAAGACTTCGTCACGCGCAAGTGGCACGCGTTCCCGGTTAAGACGCGCGCCGATTGGGAAGAGAAAATCAAGTGGCGCTACAAACCTCACGATTCAAAGCGCTTCCCCGCCGATTTCGAGGCGCGCTGTGCCGCGCTGCGCGGGCGGGATTACGTGCTGAGCTTCGTCTTCAGCGGGCCGTTCTGGCAACTGCGAGAATGGTGCGGCTTCGAAGGACTGTGCTTTTTGATGATCGAGCAGCCGGACTTCGTCGCAGAGATGGCCGAATTCTGGACGAACTTCGTCCTCGCGACCCTGGAACCCATTTTGCGACTCGCGCCACCCGATCACATTCGCTTCAATGAGGACATGGCCTATAAACTGCACAGCATGATATCGCCCAAAATGGTGCGGCGGTTTATTATGCCGGGTTGGGAAGCGTGGATCAAAGCGATCAAGGCCGCCAATCCGCGCTGCGTCGTGGAGATCGACTCCGACGGCTATGTGGGCGAATTGATCCCGTTGTGGATCGAGGCCGGCGTGGACGCTTGCTCCCCGATGGAGGTCGCCGCGGGGAACGATATCGTCGCCTTCCACAAGCAATACGGTACGCAGATGGCCTACCTCGGTGGCATCGACAAGCGCGCGCTGGCGAAGGGCGGCGACGTGATGCGCGCCGAACTGCTACGCGTCATCCCACCGCTGCTGGAAACCGGCGGTTTCATCCCCGGCTGTGACCACGGCGTCCCGCCGGATATCTCATGGTCGAACTTCGTCGAATACACGCGGCTGCTTGCCCAATTGACAGGATGGTTGTAAAACAAAGTACGAAGCAACCCTTGCAAAGGTGAAGGCAAACCAAGGCTCGCACACCTGCGCAAAGGTTAAAACAAAAACGTAAAAGGAGCCACTATGAAAGGTATCATTCTCTCCGGCGGACTAGGAACGCGCCTCTACCCGCTCACCGTCTCCCTGTCCAAGCAAATTCTCCCCATCTTCGACAAACCGATGATCTACTACCCGCTCTCGGTGTTGATGTTCGCCGACATCCGCGAATTTCTCATCATCTCCACGCCGCAGCACATCGAGCTGTACGAGAAGCTCTTCGGCGACGGGTCGCGGCTCGGTCTGGACATCCAGTACGTCGTGCAGCCGCACCCGGGCGGGATCGCGCAGTCGTTCCTGCTCGGCGAAGAGTTTATCGGTGGTCAGCCATGCGCGCTCATCCTCGGCGACAATTTCCTTTACGGGCACGGCCTTTCGGATTTGATGGAGGAAGCAGGGGCGCTCACCAATGGCGCGATGGTCTTCGCCTATTACGTTCAGGACCCGCAACGGTACGGCGTCGTCGAATTCGATAAAAACCTCAACGCTTTGAGCATCGAAGAAAAACCGCAGCAACCCAAGTCGAACTACGCCGTCACCGGCATCTACTTCTACGATAAAGATGTTGTTGAGGTCACCAAGGCGATGAAACCCTCCGCGCGCGGCGAATTGGAAATCACCGACGTCAACAAAGAGTACCTGCGGCGCGGCAAACTAAAGGTAGGCATCTTCGGACGCGGTTTCGCCTGGTTGGACACCGGCACGCACGAAAGCCTGCTGGAAGCCAGCGACTTCGTGCAAACCATCGAGCACCGGCAGGGTCTCAAAGTCGGCTGCATCGAGGAAATCGCTTACCGCAAGGGCTACATCGGCCCCGAGGAACTGCTTAAAATCGCCGATTTCTCGAAAGACAACCCCTACTGTCTCTATCTGCGCGAACTGGCGCAGCAGCCGCAGACGATGGTTATCTAGAGGACAACAAGGAGCAACACTATGTCATATCCCAAATTGACCGCACAGTTGTTTACCGTGCGGGATTTCTGCAAGACGTTGGAAAACTTCGACGCCAGCATGCGAAAAATCCGCGATATCGGCTACACCGCCGTGCAAGTTTCGGGCATCGGGCCGATTTCGCATGAGGACGTAAAAGCCGTCACCGATCAGTACGGCCTCAAGATCGTCATCACGCACGTGGGCTTCGACTATCTGCAAAACGACCTCGACGCCGCCATCGCGCAGCACAAGCTGTGGGAGTGTCCCAACGTCGCCATCGGCAGTATGCCGCCCGCCTACTACGCGGATGGCGAAGCGGGCTTCCACCGGTTTGCCAAAGACGCTACAGAGATTGGCCGAAAGCTGGCCGACGCCGGGCTGACGTTCAGCTACCACAATCACAGTTTCGAGTTCGTCCGCTATGGCGCCCGTACTGGCCTGGACATCATCTACGAAGAGAGCGATCCGCGCTATGTGCAGGCCGAGATCGACACGTACTGGATCCAGCACGGCGGCGGCGACGTCGTTGCGTGGATCAAGCGCATGAAAAACCGCATGCCCGTCGTCCACTTCAAAGATATGGTCATCCTTAGAGGGGAATCGATGTGGGCCAACCAGCAGATGATGGCCGAGATCGGCGAGGGCAACCTCAACTGGAAGCGCATCATCAAGGCGTGCAAAAAGGCCAACGTCGAATGGTACGCCGTCGAGCAGGACCGCTGTATGCGCGACCCATTTGAAAGCCTCAAAATCAGCTATGATAACCTCCGCGCAATGGGCGTGGAATAAAGGAGAGACGACACCCTATGGACAACACCGTTATCGAAAACGCCGGGTTCTCACCCGCGCGCCTCACCCGCATCGACGCGCTTATGCAACGTTATGTAGACGAAGGCAAACTCGCCGGCGTCATTGCGACCGTCGCCCGCCGCGGGCAAACTGTCTACCTGGAAAAGTTCGGTATGATGGACATCGAAGCGCACAAGCCGATGCAGTTCGACGCCATCTTCCGGATTGCCTCGATGACCAAACCAGTCACCAGCGTCGCCGTTATGACGCTGTACGAGGAGGGCCACTTCCACCTGAACACGCCGATTTCGGAGTTCATCCCCGGATTCAAGGACACCAAAGTCTTTGTACGAGAAACCGACGACGGAATCGAACTCGCCGACCTCAAACGCCCAATTACCTTCCGCCACCTCTTCACCCACACGGCGGGTCTGAGCTACGGCTGGAACGAGAACGATCCGGTAGACCGGCAGTACCAGAAAGCGCAACAGGAAGCTGGTGGCGATCCGCGGGAAATGACCGTGAAAGACCTGGTACAGGCACTCACGACACTGCCGCTGGCCTTCCAGCCGGGGACGAAGTGGCGCTATAGCTACGCAATTGACGTGCTCGGACACATCATCGAAATCATCTCCGGTAAACCGCTGGATGTGTTCCTCAAGGAGCGCCTTTTCGAACCGCTGGGGATGATCGACACGGATTTCTACCTCCCTGAGGCCAAAGCCGACCGGCTGTGCGCCTTGTACGGCCATCCCGACAACGCCCCCACCCTCCAACGCATCGATATGCCAGCACACGGGCGCCGCTACGAAAGGCCAGCGTTCCTTTCGGGCGGCGGCGGACTGCTGTCCACGGTCCACGATTACGCCCGCTTTGCACAGATGCTCGTCAACGGCGGTGAACTGGACGGCGCGCGCATCCTCAGCCCCACCACCGTCGCCCTGTACAGCATCAACCACATGCCAGAAGCCGCGCTCCCTTACGGATTTGCGGAAGGCGAGGACCTCTACCATTGGGGCTATGGCTACAGCCTGGGCACACGCGTGCTGATGGACGTTTCCAAGACCGGCCTGCCCGGTTCCGTCGGCGAGTTTGGCTGGGATGGCGCGTTCAGCACCTACGTCTGGATCGATCCCAAGGAGGCGCTGTACGGCCTGTTGATGGTGCAGCACCAGCCCAACGCCTACTACCCTATCGCCCCGCAGTTCAAGCAATTGACGTATCAGGCGCTCGTGTAAAGATCAACCCTGACAGGTCTCGGAAGACCTGTCAGGGTTTTCAAGGAGCTGCTATGTTCACCATTGGCGCATTCGCTGTCATTTTCGACGATGCAGGCCGCGTGCTGCTGTGCCACCGCCGCGACATCGACATGTGGAATCTGCCCGGCGGCGGGATGGAAAGCGGTGAGCTGCCCACGGAGGCCGTCATCCGTGAGGTCAAAGAGGAAACCGGCCTGGACGTGACCGTCGGACGGCTTATCGGTGTTTACGGGAAGCGAGATAGAGACGACGTGGTTTTCGCCTTCACGTGTGACGTCATTGGCGGACAGTTGACCGAAACAGACGAATCCAATGCCTGCCAGTACTTTGCGCCGGACGACATCCCGCTGAACACCAATCCCAAGCAGGTCGAGCGCGTGTACGACGCGCTAACACCGGCAGGCCAACCGGTTTTTAAATTGCAGGAGGGGCCAGTAACGCGGGAATGGTTGTCCGTACAGCGCAAATATGCTACGCAGTTGCAGAAGATTTTTGAGATTCAAGCACAAATCGAAACCGTTCATCCGCTCCTGGCCCACGTCTTCCCTATCGCCATCGTCGAGAACGGTCAGTTCCTCATTTTCGACGTCGATCCATCCGGGAAGCACTACACCTTCGTCAAACAAGCGCCCACGCCGATGCCGATTCCCCAGGGCGTGCGCGCGGCTTTTCCGCTGGAGTGCTACGGCGGCAAACCGGCCTGCGTCGTCACCGCTGACATTTTCGATACACTCGACGGCTACGTCACCATCTTCCACGAGTTCGTCCACTGCTGCCAGTATCAGACGTGCGAAGAGACGCTGAAAGCCACGTTGAGCGTCGCCCGGCAAGCCCAGGCCGCCAACGACTTTATGTGGGAGATCAACTACCCGTTCCCCTACGATGCCTTTGACTTCGTGGAAACCTATACCGCCTTTTTGGAAGCCGCAGCGCGCCAACAACACGATCTTGTCCGCGATTGCCGCGCGCAGCTACATACCGCATTGCGCGCCGAAGACTTCGAGTATATGATCTGGCAGGAGTGGAAAGAAGGCTTCGCGCGCTACATCGAAAATCGTATCAAGCAACACCTTGGCCTGCCAGAGAACCACGGCGGCGCAGAACTGCCCTTCAGCCGCGTCACCTTCTACGAGGGCGGCGCGCGTCTCATCGCCACTCATCCTGAACTGGCAGGAGACATCGAGGCGCTGTTTCACTGGATGAAGACACCACCATGAAAATGCTTGCGCCGGATCACAATCCGGCGCTGCGGGGACGGTGGATTGTGATCCACCTTAAGCACTGAAGTCGGATTTTCCCGAAGGAGGCCGAATGGAGAATCAACTGAGCCGGAAGGCATTGAGGCTGTTGTGCTCGCCGCCATCTTTGGGCGCCATGGCAGTGCTGCTGGTCAACGATCACCTCCTGCGACGCTTCTGGCCCTCGTGGATCACAGGCAAACTGGGCGACTTCGCGTGGCTGCTGTTTTTTCCGTTTGCACTGGCATGGGCGTGGGCGCTCATCCTGCCCCGGCGCGAGCGACTGGTGAGGGGGCTAAGTTTTGGCATAACGGGCGGCATCTTCGCGCTGGCGAAGACTGTGCCAGCGTGCCACGCCCTGGTCGTCAGTGTAGCGGAATGGGTGTTGGGACGCCCGGTTATATGGGTGCGCGATCCGTCGGATCTGGTGGCGCTGGTGTCGCTGGCGGCAGCGTGGATGATGTGGGGAAAGGCGCCAGATGCGGAAGCCTCAACCGCTCCCACACGAGGCATCATAGTGAAATGGGATCGCCTAGCCTTGGCGGCGGCAGCGCTCCTCACGATAGCAAACTCGGCTGGGCCGCCCGCAATCGGTGTTGAACACTTGGTATACAGAGAAGGTCGCATTTACGGCTTGACTCTGCAGTCAGGCAGACTAGCAGGCTACGTGAGCCGCGATGGCGGTCTCTCGTGGAAGAAACTGATATCGGGATACGACTCAACCAGCGGCAATTACCTGGAGGACGGGGAAACGCGGATTGAGATCTCTGAACTACGCCCGGAGTACACCACGACCGAGGCGGATCGTCTTGCATCACACATTCTGGACGTGAATGGCATGGTCCAGTACCGCTACACCTCAGGCAAGATCATCGAGCAATCTAAGGATGGCGGTGCTACCTGGGAAGAGGTGTACGTACGAACGAGTAGTCCTGCGGATAAGACATACTACGAGCGACTGCACCCAAATTATACGTTCTACCCCGGCCCACTGGATGCAGTCGCCGACCCGGTGACGGGCAACGTCGTCTTCGCGATGGGGGCCGAGGGCGTGCTAGTACGAGCGCCGGACGACACATGGACGTGGGTCGAGGTAGGACTGGGACGCCGGGCGGAAGTTCGCCGCGGCGAAGGCTTGTGGCTTATCCTGCAGGGGGAACTGACGCTGGCAGCAGGCTTCGGACTACTGGCGATCATGACATTGCTGGCTCAGTGGCGGCGAGGGTTGGCGCGGAAAATCTTCCTGGCGCTCTACTGGCTCCTTTGGGGGCTGAATGTGATCCTGATGCCCGAACTGCGGACAGGCTACGACGCGATTCTAGACGCGATGTTGATGTCGGCCGGATGCGTCTACCTGCTGATCCACATCGGGATTGAGCTGGCGATGACGGTCCCCAAACAAGCTACACTCCGCGAGATGGGTCGCGTAATGTTGATAGGACTGGCAGTCGCTGCGGTGTTCCTGGTGCCATACATCCTGTGGGTGCTGGCCTTCATCCCGTGGTACGGACTGGCGGCAGGACTAGGTGTGACTCTAGGCATAGCGGTCATGGTGACACTAGGGCTAGGACGCAAACAAGGCTCATAGCTTTGGCATGATTCTCTCAACGGATTGAACGAATTCAACGGAGAAATATCCGTTAAATTCCGTTGAATCCGTTGAGGCAATTTTTATGGGAGAGACACGATCTATGGGAACACGCATCTTTGGCAATACTGGCCTAACCGTCAGTCGCCTGGGCATCGGATTGGCGGAAATCGGTTTTGAGTTGACGTTGGAAGAAATCAACACGGCATCGAACGTGCTCAACACGGCGCTCGATGCCGGCATCACCTTCCTCGACACGAGCGCCTGCTACGACATCAGCGAAGAACTGATCGGGCGCACCATCGCCCACCGCCGTGACGAATACACGTTGGCGACCAAAGCCGGGCACGTCACCGGCGGCTACGTCGGCGAAAGCTGGACCGCGCAGACCGTCCGCGATAGCATCGACCGCAGCCTGGTGCGGATGAAGACCGATCACCTCGACCTGGTACAACTGCACTCCTGCAATGTGGACGTCTTGGAGCGCGGCGAGGTCATAGCCGTGCTGCAACAGGCCAAACAGGTCGGCAAAACGCGCTTCATCGGCTACAGCGGCGACAACGAAGCCGCGCTGTGGGCCGTGGAAAGCGGCCTGTTCGACACCCTGCAAACCAGCTTCAATGTGGTGGACCAGAACGCGCGGCTGCACCTCTTCGGCCCGGCGAAGGCGCGTGGCATGGGCGTCATCTGCAAGCGGCCCATCGCCAACGGCGCGTGGGGCGCGGAGAAAACGCCGAGCGACTACGCCGCCGAGTACTTCGCGCGCGCGCAGAAGATATTGTCCCTGGGGCCGGTCCCCAACGCGCCGGAGAATCGCATCTTGCTGGCGCTCGGCTTCGTCTTCGCCCACGAGCAAGCGGACATCCTCATCGTCGGTACACGCAATCCCATGCACCTCAAGGCCAACATCGATATGGTCAATACCCAACTGCCCATCGCGCCAGAAACCGTCGCCGAAATCCAACGCCGCTTCGAACTGCTTGCCGATGGCCCCGACTGGTCGCAGCGCGAGTGATCAATTCTAACCGCGAATCTCGCTAATCTACGCGAATATTATAGGAAGATTAGCGTAGATTAGCGTGATTCGCGGTTTATTTCTGGAGGATTACATGCCAAAGTCAACGAGCATAGCACGATACCTCAATGTCCGCCAGGCCTATGGCCCGACGATTTCCAGCGATGGGCAAAAGCTGGCGTTCCTCACCGACATCACCGGGATGCCGCAGGTCTGGCAAGTCCCGCTGCCCGGCGAACCGGGGACAATCCTGTGGCCCGAACAACTGACCTTTGAGACGGATCGCGTCATGAAGGCGCAGTTCTCGCCCGCAGAGGATGGTCGTTTGCTCTACACGCGCGACACCGGCGGCAACGAGAAACAGCAGCTCTTCCTGCTCAGCGAAGACGGATCGCCGGACGTTAACCTCACGCGGGGCTTCGAGGAAGTTACACATTCATTCGGCGCCTGGGCAAAGGATGGTAGTACTGTTTATTTCGCCGCCAACCGCCGCAATCCGACGCTGTTCGATTTCTACAAGCAGTCGTTGGATGGAGAGGCAATCCTCGTGTGTCAAAACGACGCGCCGGGCTTCCTCTTCAACGTGGACATCGCACCCGACGGGCAGCGCGCCATCGTCACGCGGGCGTCCAGCTCCTTCAGCCACACGCTGCTGGAAATTGACCTGACAAACGGGATGGCGCGACAGTTGCTCACCTCCGAGGAAGCTGTGCGCTTCACTGCCGCGTATTACACTGCCGATGGACGTGCGCTTTACCTTATCACTGACCTGGACGCTGACTTCCTCTACATCGCCCGGCTCGATCTGGACACGGGCACGCTGGAACGCCTCGTCGCGCCGGAATGGGACTGCAACGAGATGGCACTCGCGCCGGATGGGCAAAGTTTGGCGTATACCGTCAACGTCGAGGGCGCGCACCACATCTATCTATATGATCTCGTCACAGGTGCAACGCGCACGGCTACCGGCATTGCCGAACAAGCAGGCGTCGTCCGCGGCGATCAACTTGTTTTCTCACCAGACGGACGCCGCATCGCCTTTGCCTTTACAACTGCTACGCAGGCCGCTGACATCTACGTGTGGGATTTGATCAAAGACACTGTCTATCCGGTCACGCGCTCATCACACGGCGGCCTGGCGACGGAGGACTTCGTCACGCCGGAACTCATCCACTATCCGACGTTCGACACCCTCGCCGATGGGACGCTGCGCACCATCCCCGCCTGGTTTTTCAAACCACAGGACAAAAGTGACGAACCCTTACCCGCTGTCGTGGTCGTTCACGGTGGACCGGAGGGACAATTCCAACCGATCTTCACGTTCTTCATCCAATACCTGGTGAACAACGGCTACGCCGTGCTCGCGCCGAACGTGCGCGGCTCCACCGGCTACGGCAAAGCCTACAGCCACCTCGACGACGTGGAAAAGCGCATGGATTCGGTCGCCGACCTGGCTCACGCCGCGTGCTGGCTCAAGGCGCAGCCCGGCATCGACGGCGAGCGGATCGTCGTCTACGGCGGTAGCTACGGCGGCTTTATGGTGCTCGCGGCGCTCACGGCCAACCCGGAGCTGTGGGCCGCCGGCGTGGACGTCGTCGGCATCAGCAACTTCGTCACCTTCCTAGAAAACACCAGTGCATACCGCCGCGCCCACCGTGAGGCCGAATACGGCAGCCTGGCGCGCGACCGCGACTTCCTGGAAAGCATCGCGCCGATTCGCCACGTGGACAACATCGTCGCGCCGCTGTTCGTCGTCCACGGCGCGAACGATCCGCGCGTCCCTTTAAGCGAGGCTCAGCAACTCGTCACCGCCCTGCAAGCCCGTGGCATCCCGGTCAAATTTCAGGTCTTCGACGATGAAGGCCACGGCGTCGTCAAACTGAAAAACAAGCTGTTGATGTTCCCGGCAGTCGTCAATTTCTTGGATAAATATCTTAGCCGATAGCGGTCAGCTTTCAGCGATCAGCCAGCAAGCTGAAAGCTGATTGCTGACAGTCCACATAGGAGGAAAAAAACTACAGTAGCAAAATTAGCTAGAGAGCAACTCCTCGAGCCCCGCTAGATACAACTCAGGATCACGGCGGAAACGGCGCTGGAGCACGCGGCTGTGCCGATGCTTATCCAGCTCACCCCGCAGTGCCA
>Ga0209723_1000729_pt1 | contig 58507 bp, 55 predicted proteins | sample BiotimSIPDNA_2_FD_185750 | JGI IMG/M metagenome (GOLD analysis project Ga0209723, IMG submission 185750) | Anaerobic biogas reactor microbial communites from Washington, USA - Biogas_R2 time_0 SIP DNA (SPAdes) (version 2) | ecosystem: Engineered > Bioreactor > Anaerobic > Unclassified | place... | reverse complement strand
TTTCCCAGATTATTTCTGATTAGATATTGTTTTGCTATTTAGTTCTTATTACTTCCGATTTGATATTATACATCAGTAGTGTCCAGTTAATTAAACTAAAGAATACTTCATAAAGCGGCTAAAGCATACAAATAAATCCCAAATCTCAAACAGCAAGTCCCAACAAATCCCAATAACCAATCATTCAAATTCCAAATAAGAAAAGAACAGGAATGGAGGTCCCTTCCTGTTTCGAATTTCGGATTTCTAATATGTCATAGATCCCCGGCCTATGGCCGTGGTCTTTTACATAAAGAATCGAAGCCCACCGAAGCGTCTTCGAATAGGCGGGTTCCGGTTTGGAATTTAAAGCATTGTAATTTGGAATTTGTTTAGAATTTTGGATATTGTGATTTATTGGAATACAGTGATCTTTCGTAAAATTAACCAGGCACTACTGATTATACATATTTTTAATAATCAGATTTTCTTCCAACCCTTCCCCCAACTCAGTTTTTTTCTCAGTAGCTCAAAATAGGATACATCTGTTAACTGTATCAGATTGGCTCTGGCTCCACCATAGCTAACAACGATCTGATCTCCGCTTTGAAGCCGCACCGATTCCAGACCATCTGCACTGAAAAGCAGGTCCGGATTTTTTTCATTTATCACCAGTCGAATATTCTTATCCGAAGGTAATATTATAGGCCGTTCGGTCAGGGAGTGGGGGCAGATGGGAGTGAGCAGAAATGCTTTCACATTTGGTTCAACTATGGGTCCACCTGCGGAAAGTGAATAGGCCGTGGATCCATTGGGTGTAGCTACAATTATTCCATCAGCATAAAAATCGGTGATAAAATCATTTCCATACCAGACAGAGATAGAAGTCAGTTTGGGAGTATTTATTCTGTTGATAAAGACGTCATTGAGAGCATGGAATTTGCACAGTTGCTCGTTTTCTCTATAGAGTACAGCCTCCAATACCATGCGGCTGATGGTACTGAACTGACCGGATTGGATTTTATCCAGAGTAGATTCTATTTCATCGGGGCTTATATCAGTAAGAAACCCCAGACCACCCAGATTTACTCCAATAATGGGTTTTTCTGTAAATCTGCAAATATGTGCAACAGAGAGAAACGTTCCATCACCACCTACCGATACAATAGCATCACTGTTTTGCAGAAATTCATTTTCTGAAGATGAAACCCGGGCATCGGGGCCGATCTGATTATTCACGAAAGGATGGAAAAAAACCGGTACAGAGTTCCGCTCTGACCAATTTCTGATTCTGAGCAATACATTTTTTATCTGGGAAGATTCTTTGAATGCAATTATACCGAATGATGAGATCTTTTTCATAATTAAATTTTAACCTTAACAAAACCTGATATCGCCTTAACCGGAATTAAACGATATCAAATCAGATGGAATCACAGACAATGAAAAATAGTAACAACTCATCAATTTCCGGTAGATATAAAATCTCTAAATAAATTCCAAATTACAAGCCCCAAATCCCAAATAAATCTCAATAACCAATGTTTCAAATACCAAACAGGGACAATAGATGGTAAACAAGCCCAATTTGAAATATTTCAACTACTTTTAACATCTCACTTCTGTTTGAGATTTGTGATTTGTGATTTGATATACCTTCTGGTTGCGGACTGGTTTGCTTCAGGAACGTAAATCGTATAGCTGTGACAAGTAACTTTCAAAATCCGGCCACCGCATCTTTAAAGTTTCATCTTCGATTGTAGTGGTACCCATACACTTTAAACCTGCAATAGCAAAGCTTGCAGCAATATGTGCTGGAATATTACCTGCCAGATCGAAGCCATCAAAATCCTTCCCGCCATCCATCACAATTCCATCAGGCATTTCCCCATGTCTGGCACCAAGTGTACGGATACAGGTTTCAAGCTGATCTATTCCGTCAGGCTCATCATTGCGCAAGTCCTGAAGATTGCGGAAGACCGACTGCCCCTTTGCAAACGCTGCCAGCACTGTCATCGCAGGTAAATGAACACTGTACAGTGAAGAAGGATTGCATTCAACTTTTCTTCCCACAAGATCACATTTCTGAACGCTGAACATTCCGGCAGATCCAAAAGAGGTACGATGGGTCTCCTGAACCGATACTTTGCAACCCATTTTACGTATAAAGCTCAGTGCTGGTGCAGCCCATGTCTCCAGGGGCATGTTACTGATAACAAATGATCCTTTTGGAAAAAGACATTTTGCACTTAGCATTACAGTGCTAAGTATCTCATCCCCGGGAAGTGAAATTTCAATGAGTTCTTCTGAGGTCTTAGGATGAGAGAAGTCACAGGTAAGATTAAATTTTTGTCCCTGGTTGTTGCTTGTTGCGGACTGAAGCATTTTTAAACGCCTGGCAAATGGATCATTTTCTCTTGGTACTGCGCTTTTAAAGCTGATTTCGTGTCCGAAAACCGGTGCCAGATGACGTAATGGATTCGCGAAAGGGAATGTGGTCTGTAGTGTAAATGCGGACCGGGTACCCAAATACAGGCCCATCAGTGGAGAGATATCCCTTTCTTCCACTTTGAATGTTTCACTGATTGATGGCGGTTTGCTTAAGGTAATTCCTGGATTCCCGTCAAAGGTCTTAACTTCGCAATCAGCTCCGTATCTGCGTATCGTTTCACAAATAACATCTATTCTCTTTTGAGAAACAGAACGGAATGCAACTGTTTTCCCTATACCAAGAAGAATAAAAATTATCAGATCCTTATAGGGCAGATAATCATAATCAAGCATCAGAAAGGAAGTAGCATCTTCGCTGCTGATTGGCTTGACAGTACATGAGCCGGAGTCAAACTGAAACGATGCCAGTCTGCTGAATTCATCACACCAGTGGTTTAATAGTGGAGATATTTTTATCGGTTTAATTACTACTGGTTGATTGGAAGCTACAGCAGTCACAACTGCAAGGAGAAACAGGTCCTGACTTGATGGAAGATCGAATTTACCCTGAAGTGATTTGACCGGATTAACAGTAAGCATTACTGTTTACACCCTTTCTCTTGCTGAAAATCCGTTCTGGATAAGCAGTGAAATCGCTTTTCTGGCAATATCCTGATTCTCAAAAGCCAGACGTATTGTGCCGCCTTCTCCTTCACGGACCTTCAATACCTCTATATCTTTAATATTAATTTTATTCCTGGCAAGAACAGATGAGAGCTCTGCAATAAAACCTGGCTGATCCTTGGCAAGAACCAGCACTTCGCTGAGTTTTTTCAGGAAACCTTTACTGTTAGAAGGTATCCCGGCACGTATTGCTCCGGCTTGTTCAAAACAATTTCGCAGCGAATCATCGATAAGACTTTCTTTTATTTGCTGCAGAGTATCTATGTAAGAATCCAGTATGTTTTGAACAGCGGTTTTATTGGTAACAAGAATGTCATGCCACATGTCATAAGGTGCAGATGCGATTCTGGTCATATCTCTGAATCCACCCGCTGCCAGTGTCAATGTTCCCGGTATCGAGGCCTCCATCTTTTGAGCAAGACACACCAGTGCAACAGCGAGAAGGTGAGGAACATGACTTACCGTGGCTGCAATTTTATCGTGAGTATCAGGAGCAAGAAACAGAGTGCGGCAACCCAGATATTTTTCCAGAAAATCGGCCAACGAGTGTTCCTTTTCAGAAGGGTTTCCATTGGCAGGTGTAAGTACATAGATTGCATTCTGAAACAGGTAGGGATCGGAGGCATCAGGGCCGCTTTTTTCAGAGCCGGCCATTGGGTGTCCACCGATAAACTGCACATGAGATGGAAGATTCTTTGCAGTTGTCATTATCTGATGTTTTGTACTTCCTACATCGGTTACTATCAGCCCTTCAGGGAGTTTTATTTTGCTTAAATTTTCAATGGTTCTTATGATTGCATTGATAGGGGAGCAAAGAATGAGCAGATCGGTGTTGACTATAACCTTTTCCAGTTCTCTGTATGGGTAACCTTCGTCAATACATCCCAGTTCCAGGGCAGTTTTAATATTTTTATCAGAGGAAAGTCCGACTATTTTACCTGTAAATCCGGAATTTTTCAGAGCTAATCCCAGTGATCCTCCCAGCAGTCCGACGCTGTAAATGGTAATCATTGAGGGTGTGAATGCCATTAGTCTTTCAACCTGTTTAGGATATACAGAATTTCACCTTTTTTGGTGAGTGGTATGATTGTATTCTGATAAAAATTGACAATGATTTCGGGATCGACAAAATGTCTGATCAGACGATTTATGCAAGCTTGTGTAGAATAGGTTTTTCCCCTGATTCTGGTAATAATCAGATCCTCTACCGATTTTCTGGTAATACGCTCAAGAATACCCTGGGTATCATTACACTCAGCCAGTTTGCGGAAAACAGCCGGATTTTCTCTGTATTTTCTTTCGGCAATATACATAGATCCAAAATGGATACGGCGGGAGATCGCCTGAACAGCAGAGACATCATATTCAACAGTAGAACCATACTGTCCATCATCACCAGGTCTGCAGAGTATGGGGATCAGCTCGAAATAGCTGCTCCGGATTGCATCTGTAAGATTTACTTTTTCGTAATCATCAATGGCAACATCCATTTTTGAGAACAGAACCTGACGATGCGTAACCGGAAGATCCTTATTAAAAGGGCGTTCTTCCGGAACACAGAAACGTCCGAACTTGCTGTCGATTTCTTCCTGGTATCTCAGACGGATATCAAACAGACACCTGTCTGATTCTCCGGAAAAGCCGCTCTGTCCCGGTTGATAAACCCGCAGATTTTCGCAGAACTGTGCCCTTTCCAGTAACCTGGAGATAATGGTTTCTTCCAGTGCTTCAAGGTGTGCTGCAATACTTTCCAGACTGCTGAGTTCATTCATATTATCGGTTTTTACCTTCATTTAGTAATTCTAAGATTTTTGTATAGATCATAAGTATTATGGAACAGTGAATCTTCCTTCTGTGCCTCAATCCTTAAACCGGGTTGCAGCTTTAAAGGATGCAACTTTCTTTCTAAGAATAGATGGCAGTCCATCAATCCTGGTAAGGTTGTTTTCGATTAACGATACGAGTGCACTTCCGATAATTACTCCGTTTGCTCCGGTTTTAACCACCTCTGCTACATGCTCCGGCGTAGAAATGCCAAAACCCACAGCCAGAGGTTTGTCAGTGATACTTCTGATTCTGGAGATAGTTTGAGGAACTGAACTGCTGAGTTCTTTTCCTACGCCTGTTGCTCCCAGACGACTGACCACATAGACAAAAGAATCCACATTATCGCATATATATTTAATTCTTTGAGCAGAAGTCAGCTCAGAAACTATATATACTCTTCCTATTCCGCAGGACTTTGTAGCTTTAGCAAACTCAGCAGATTCTTCTGGTGGCATATCCGCAATCAGCAAACTGTCGATACCGGCATCAGCAGCTTTTTTGCAGAACTGTTCATAACCCAGATGATAGATGGAATTAGTATAAAGAAGAATTCCTATAGGAACTTCAGAGTAGCTCCTGATCTTTTTTATTAAAGAGAAAAACCTGGCATGGTTAAGACCGGAAGCAATTGCTCTCTGTGAAGCCCGCTGATTGACAGGTCCGTCGGCAACAGGATCAGAAAAAGGGTATCCTATTTCTAAAATGTCAGCACCACCATCTATGTAGGCTTTAAAAATATCCAGGCTTTTGTCAATATCAGGATCGCCTGCAACTGCAAAAGGAATACAGGCAGCTTCGTTTTTATTTTTTAACTGTTCAAAGGTCTTTTGGTATCTGTTCATATCGTTTTTCCAAGGTAATCAGCAACAGAGTATATGTCCTTGTCACCCCGTCCGGACAAATTGATAATCATGATGGCATCTCTGGGTAGCTGTGGTGCCTGTTTTATGCAATAGGCAACCGCATGTGAGGACTCCAAGGCAGGAATTATACCTTCGCATTCACAAAGCATGGTAAATGCCTGCACCGCTTCCTTGTCGGTGGCAAAGGTATAATTCACTTTTTTTGACTCGCAGAGCCATGAATGTTCCGGACCTACACCGCTATAATCAAGACCTGCCGAAACAGAATGGGTATCGAGTATCTGACCGTTTTTATCCTGTAGAACAAAAGAAAAGGAACCATGAAGTATTCCAGGACGAGAGTAGCTGGTTGGAGTCAATCGGGTTGCATGCTTTTTCCCCTTGATTCCCATTCCACCGGCCTCTACACCGACTAACTTTACAGAGTCATCATCAAGGAAACTGCTGAAAATTCCAATGGCATTTGAACCGCCTCCTACGCAGGCAATAACTTCATCAGGAAGTCGTTTCTCGGCTTGAAGTATCTGCTTGCGGGCTTCTTTACCGATAACCGACTGGAATTCCCGAACTATGGAAGGAAAAGGATGAGGCCCGAGAGCGCTGCCTAACACATAGTGAGTGTTTCTTACAGTTTTTGACCAGTCCCGGTAAGCTTCGTTTACCGCATCCTTGAGAGTCTTGCCACCGCTGTCAACCGGAACCACCCTGGTACCAAGCATGTTCATGCGGAAAACATTGGGACGCTGACGAGCCATGTCAATGGTTCCCATATAAATCTCACACTCTAACCCCAGCAGTGCTGCAGCCGTAGCCGTAGCGACTCCATGTTGTCCGGCTCCGGTTTCTGCAATGATACGGGTTTTACCCATATAGCGGGCAAGAAGTGCCTGACCGAGGGCATTATTGATCTTGTGGGCGCCTGTATGGTTGAGATCTTCACGTTTGAGATAGATACGTGCTCCACCCAGTTTATCTGTGAGCCTTGATGCATAATAAAGAGGCGTTTCACGTCCTACATATTTACGGAGCAATTCATCATACTCCTGCATTGCTTTCCGGTCATTAATAAAAGATAAAAAAGCCTCTTCCACCTCTTTGAGTGCAGGCATCAGTACTTCAGGAGCGAATTGGCCTCCAAATCGTCCAAAGTACCCTTGCGATGATCTTATCTGTTTTTTCATGATATAATTTTGCCAAGCCTGTTCAGTCTAAAATGACCTTTTTTACCGTTTTCCCGTTCGTGGGACCAAAGCACTGAGAATACTCTTCCTATGATATTAGTCGATTTTACCGGACCGAAATATCTGGAGTCCAACCCGGAATTCCAGTTATCAGCCAGTAAAAACACAAAATCACTCTTTACAATATACTGATGAATCCGGGTTCCGTCAAATTTTACCGCAAATGATAGAGAAACTGTTCTTGGCAGAATTACCTGCTTGAGATAATTTTCCAGTCTGACCCAGAAAAACCAGTCTGTGCTTAATTCAGAAGGAATAGAATCGATTGAACCACTGTAAAGAGTGAATCCTGATATCTGATAATCTTCGGCCAGCGAATCGTCAATATACAATAATGGCTTTATTCCAATAGGATCTTTAGGGTTTTCCTGTCTGATCACAGAAACTGCAAAGAAAAGATCACGTGAGCAAAGGCTATCCAGTTGAATCATATCTCCTGCAGCCGGAACACGATAGAGTTTGAAATAATCGCGGGGTGAGTAATTTTCAGGATGAATCTGGTCGTCTTTTCCGATGAATGGAAATGTAAGTGCTGGGTTACCGAGGTTGATAAACATGCCACTGTCAATACTGACTGTATCGGTTGAGAGAGCCGCAATTCTCAGGCATCCCAGCTTTTCCCTGTCTGATGGCATCCTGAAAAGTACCGGTTTTTTATAGCCGGGCTTTATCATTTTATTAAATACGGGAAGATAGGGAGAGCGGAAAACCAGGAGTCTGTCTCCAGAGAGAACCGTAGGATGCATTTGGTTGCCTGACATCCTGATTACATCTACAAATACCAGTTTTATCAGAATTCCTAAACCCAGAATAACAGATATCTGAATAATGGAACGGTAAAGAAATGCCTGAGTATCAAAATGTCGGTTTTGGTGTCCGCTCTTATCCATGAATTACTACTCCCGGCTCAGTACAGCTAAAAATGCCTCTTGCGGAATTTCGACATTCCCTATCTGTTTCATCCGCTTCTTACCTTCCTTCTGTTTCTCCAGAAGCTTACGTTTTCTGGTAATGTCACCACCATAACATTTTGCAGTGACATCCTTGCGAAATGCTTTGACAGTTGTTCTGGCAATGACTTTTGTCCCTACTGCAGCCTGTATTGCTACTTCATATTGCTGACGGGGAATAAGCTCCTTCAGCTTTGAAGTGATAGCCATTCCATAATGGTAAGAATTATCCTTGTGAACAATCGTGGAGAATGCATCCACAGGGGAACCGTTGATAAGAATGTCAAGTTTGACCAGTGAATCCTGAATATATCCCTCCAGCTCATAATCCATCGATGCATACCCTTTGGATATACTCTTAAGTCTGTCAAAGAAATCAATGATCATTTCTGAGAGCGGAACTCTATAGTGAATACAGACTCTGGTAGTTTCCAGATATTCCATAGTTGTCAACTTACCCCGTTTCTCTTCACACAGCTTCATAATCGCTCCCACATAATCGGTAGGAGTGATAATCTGAATTTTGGAAACCGGTTCTTTGATATGGTCTATCTCCTGAATAGAAGGCATTTTTGCCGGACTTTCCACTATTACTTCTTCACCGGTTTTGAGAGTGACCACATATCTTACATTGGGTACGGTAGTAATAATATTAACATTAAATTCACGGAATAAACGCTCCTGCACGATTTCCATGTGCAAAAGACCCAGAAATCCTGCCCTGAATCCAAAACCAAGTGCTGCAGATGTTTCCGGTTCATAACTGAGCGATGAATCATTGAGCTGCAGCTTCTCCAACGCAGATCTGAGATCCTCGTAATCTGCCTTGTCGACCGGATAAATACCGCTGAATACCATTGGTTTGACTTCTTTAAAACCGGCAATCGCTTCGGTTGCACCATTGACACGGGTGGTGATTGTATCACCGGTCTTGATATCAGATGTAGTGCGGATATTTGCAATCACATAACCTACTTCACCTGGATATAGAGCATCAACTGAAACTCGCCCCATGCGAAAATATCCAATCTCATCCACTTCATAATCTCTGCCGGTGGAAAGAAACTGAATTTTATCACCTTTTTTCAGCGTTCCATCAACAACTCGTACATAAGCGATTGCTCCCCGGAATGCATCAAATTTAGAATCAAAAACCAGTGCTTTAAGCGGGCTCGATTCACTGCCGGAAGGTGGCGGTACATCGGTAATAACCCGTTCGAGAATGGGAGCCACTCCTTCACCGGTTTTTGCGCTGCAGGCCAGAATGGTTGAAGGATCTACACCTAAAAGTTCTGATACCTGCTTTCTTATTTCTTCAGGGTGTGCAGAAGGAAGATCAACTTTGTTGAGCACCGGTATGATGGACAAATCATTATCCAGTGCTAGAAAAATGTTGGTAAGTGTCTGCGCTTCAATTCCCTGGGTGGCATCTACAACCAGAATCGCACCCTCACAAGAAGCCAAAGAACGGGATACTTCGTAGGAAAAATCGACATGTCCGGGTGTATCGATAAGATTAAACTGGTAAGTTTCACCATCAGAAGCAGTGTACATCATTCTGATAGGATGAGATTTAATGGTGATACCACGTTCCCGTTCCAGATCCATATCATCCAGAACCTGCGATTGCATCTTCAATTTGCTTACGGTTCCGGTGATTTCCAGAAAACGGTCTGCAAGAGTTGATTTACCATGATCGATATGTGCTATAATACAAAAATTGCGAATTTTATCGGTTGCCACAGAAATACCTGTAATTTGTTGTTGGGAAAATCCACCCGGTAGAAACACTTTCTTGTAGGTAATTTAGGTGTTCTATCGGGAATAAACGTGCTAATATACTTCATGCGTTGTATTAAAATTATAATGTATTACGGCCAGGAGCCGGCCTATATTGGTAAGTGAGGACATAAAAACCAGATGTTTAAATTAGCCATTTCAGTTCAATAATGGTTAAGTACTCATCGGATTTAAAATATATAAGCAACGAATCACTTTTTCTTCATCACAGATTTAGGTTGTACCCCAAAAAAAAATGGGTGAAGCTCCTGTGGTAACTGCACTGGATGCTTGTACCCAAATGAGAAGATCTGGATTTAATAAGATTCTCAAGGGTTGATCACTCAAGGGGTATACACTACAAAAAAGGGTATACCACCACTAATTGTATTTAATCTATAAACTCCACAATTTATAGATTTTCACCCATTTTAAGTTCCTGCCAATTTCATAAAATCCTGAAAAAATGCTTGACTGGCTGTTATTAATAAAGTATTCTAAGGGGTAATTGTAGGTAAAAGTGGGAGATTGTGGGGCAAGTTATGGGATGGTTTCATGGAAGATTCGATTACTCCATAGATGCAAAAGGGAGAGTGAATTTTCCTGCTAAGTTTCGTAAGGTGCTCAACCCACAGGCTAACGAGACATTCATCATCTGCAGAGGGCCAAATAAGTGTCTTCGCGCATATCCTCAAGATATGTGGAACGAATATGAGACCGAATTAGCTTCTCGACCCGAAACACCCGATACCCTGCGTCACAAGCGATTACTTTACAATACCCTGTCCGACACAACTTTTGATGCGCAGGGAAGAATCACCCTGACATCGGCTCAAATGGCTATAGCGGAGATCACTAAGGAGGTTTCCATAATTGGACAGGCTAATTATGTGGAGATTTGGAGCACTGAGAATTATGAGAGATACTTAAATCAGGCAGACGATTTTGATGAGGTTTTCTTTCAGTCTGTCGAAACCGGATTGCCCAAAAAATGATAGCAGAAAACTTTTACCATCAACCGGTACTTAAAGAAGAAGTTTGTGATCTTTTAATTACCGATAAATCGGGGTGTTATTTGGATTGTACTCTGGGTGGGGGTGGGCATTTCAGGGCTTTGGCCGAAAAATTGTCTGTCAATGCAGTGCTTATTGGAATAGATAGAGATATGGATGCCATCAACTGGAATAAAAAGGCGATTATTTCTGATGGTCCTTCCATCATAATTGAACAGAGTCGGTTTTCCCTGTTTGATGAGGTTTTGGAAAAACACAATATAACCGGGCTCAATGGAGCGCTTCTTGACCTGGGGGTTTCCTCGTTTCAGATCGATACTGCATCACGTGGTTTTACCTATATGAAAGACAGTGTTCTGGATATGAGAATGAATCCTTCAGAGGGAATTTCTGCCTGGGAGTTGCTTGAACAGTCTTCAGAAGAGCAGTTGAGTTCAATTTTATCAGAGTATGGGGAAGTACATAATTCGGTCCGGATGGCCAGGGCTATTAAATCCTGTAAAGGTATAAAGACCTCTGCAGATCTTCGAAGCTGTTTAGCTGAAGAGTATGGACCGAATCTTCAGATAAAGGTGATAGCGAAAGTGTTTCAGGCATTGCGTATTGCAGTTAACGATGAACTGGGAGAATTAAAAAGATTTTTAAGTAAAATTACTGGATATCTGCTTAGTGGTGGAAGGCTTGCAGTGATTGCGTACCACTCACTGGAAGATCGGATGGTGAAGGAGTTTATCCGTGAGCAGGAACAGGGATGTGTGTGTCCTATTGATCTGCCGTATTGCACCTGTGGAAAGCAGGTATTGCTTAAGCGAATAACCAGAAAGGCTGTCCGGGCTTCAACTGCTGAGGTAAAAAGTAATCCACGTTCCAGAAGTGCACGTCTGAGAGTCGCAGAAAGAACAGAGGTTATCAATGAGAAAAAATAGTGAAAAATCCGTTTCCAGCCCTATCGTTCGTGTCAGGATTATGATCGTTGGAGTAGCTGCTATTGTTGCTCTTATATCAGGACCACTCTTGGCTGTCTGGAAGCAGGTCTCTATCAATAACACCTCCATTGAACTTAGTAAAACGAGCGAAAAGCTCTCATCACTTCGTAAAGAAATAGCGACACTTCAGTTTACTTGCGAGCGCTATGCCTCAACCGAAAGAATCGAAAAGATTGCTCATGAAAAATTAAATCTCGAATATCCGGTCTCCAGTCAGATCGTTATCATCCAGTTGGAAAAGCAGAGCAACCCGAAGCTCTCCGATGCCCCAAAAGAGTTTCTGGTATACCTGAAAAAGACTATCTCGGGAGATAGAGGTTAATGAATCAGTATAGAGCCAGGTTATTTTTAATTGTTGCGCTGCTGATGGCAGGTACTGTTGCCATCATAATCAGGCTCTTTACAATTCAAATAATGGACAATCAGCGTTATGCGACCAGAAGCCGTGACCAGACTCAGCAGCGACGGATTCTTTCTGCAAAAAGGGGCAATATTTACGACCGCAAGGGCACTCTTCTGGCTTCCAGCATGGAAAGTGCCATAACTGTCAATCCGGATATCTCTTCAACCGGTAATTCCAAACCTGCTGCAATAGGCCGGGTTTATCCATTTGGAGAAATCGGTGGACCTCTTCTGGGTTATGTAGGTAAGGATGGTTACGGATTGGGAGGGGTTGAGTTCTCCTTTGATAAGTATCTGCGTGGTGAGGATGGATGGATCATCCTGCAAAAAGATGGACGAAACGAAAAATATCGCAAAATCGGTTTGCCATTTAAAGAGCCTCGCAGTGGTCATGACGTTTATCTTACCATAGATAATAACATTCAGAAAATAGCACAGACGGTTATCCGTCAGACGGTTCAGGCTCTGAAAGCCAAAGGCGGAATGTGCATAGTGATGGACCCCTCAAATGGCAAAATACTGGCCATGGTTAATGAGCCATCCTTCAATCCCAATTTCCCTTCCAATTATTCAATGATCAGCAGGCAGAACAAATGTATCAGTAATGTCTATGAGCCAGGTTCCACCTTTAAAATTATAACTGCTGCTGCTGCTTTACAAGATAATATCATGAAGGAACAGGACTTAATATATGGAAATAAAGGAGTATTCGAAATTTATCATCAGGTGATAAGGGATCACAGCCCTTACGGGTATCTGACATTTGAAAATGCTCTTGCATATTCCAGCAATGTATGTTTTGCAAAGATCTCCAATGATGTCGGTAATGAGCGTTTATATCGTTTTACCAGAGATTTTGGTTTTGGAGAGAAATGTGGAGTTGAGCTGCCGGGAGAAGAAGCCGGAATACTTCATCCGGTAAAGTCCTGGTCCGGACGTACCAGGGTGACAATGGCTATGGGCCAGGAGATTTCAGTTACTTTGCTGCAAATGATATTACCTTTTGCAGCAGTGGCCAATGGCGGGGTTTTGGTGAGTCCGGAAATCTGTGAAAAAATTGTAAACACTGATAACGAAGTTGTTAAAAGTTTCAAATACAGACCGGTGAGGCGGGTGTTGTCTGAAGATGTTGCACAACGCCTTAAATCCATGATGAAAAAAGTGGTGGATAGTGGTACCGGAAAAAATGCTGCCATTGAAGGGGTTTCGGTTGCCGGAAAAACAGGCACCAGTCAGAAACCTGACAGTGGTACTTACTCAAAGACAAGATCATGGTCTTCTTTCATAGGATTTGTTCCAGTAGAACAACCAGCTCTGGTTTGTGCTGTCATGATTGATGAACCTTTACGTGGAGAGACGGGAGGGGTGGCTGCAGCTCCTGCATTTAAAAAAATTATTACTCAGATTATCAGTCACCCGGAACTGGAGTATACCGAGAAAGTGCTGCGTAAAAATACAGCTCCTTTTCAGGAAAACACTTTAAGAATACCGCAAATGTGTGGTTTGCCAAAAGACAGTGCAGCTAGGGTTCTCAATTCCGGTAAAATAAAGTACCGTTTCTTTGGAAACGGAGAAACAATAACTTATCAATCCTTGCTTTTCAATGATGGAGGAAAGGAACCAGTATTAGCCCTTTATCTTGATAACAGTGAGCAGGGATTATTAAAAAAAGAGATCCCTTACTGTGTCGGAAGAGATTTACGTGATGCTATTAACATGATAAATTTTAACGGAATCAAACCTTATGCGGTAGGGGCCGGAATGGTTCGCAGGCAGAGTCCACCTGCCGGAGCAGCAATAGAAGCGGTGAAAGCTTGTACTTTGTACTGCTCATTTGATGGATGATTCTCAAAGAAAATTACTCAGGAGGTGGAATAAGTTTCAATCTGTAACGAACTCATTTCATTTCAGGATGTGAAAAATTATGTTGAACAGAATTCTTGAAAAAGCAGGTCTTGAGATACTGACACGCGGGGGCAGTGGTGATCCTTTTATCACTGATATTTGTTATGATTCCCGGAAAGTCAGTGAGGGATCTCTTTATATTGCCATACCTGGAACCAAGGTTCATGGCGACAGCTTCATCAATGAGGCCCTTTCCAGAGGGGCATTGGCAGTAATCTCTCAAAATCCACAGACAAAGCTTTCGGTTCCCTGGATTCAGGTGAAAAATCCAAGGCTTGCTCCAGGAAAACTTGGTGCAGCGCTATGGAATGTTGATCTTAATAAAACCAGTGTCATAGGAATCACTGGGACAAACGGGAAAACCACCACCGCCCATCTTTTTGAAAAGCTGCTTCAGCAGCGTTTTCAGAGTAGTAAAGTCTGGATGTTTGGGACTATAGATTATCACATTAATGGTCAGTGTCACTCTGCAGATCATACCACTCCGGAAGCTCTCGATATATTCCGTTTTATTGGCAATTCTTCAAGTGCACCTGATGGACTTGTGATGGAGGTGTCATCTCATTCTCTGGCTCTGGACAGAATCGCAGGTCTCTGTTACGATTGTGCAGTGTGGACTAATCTTACTCAGGATCATCTTGATTTCCATAATGATATGGAATCCTATTACCAGGCAAAGAAGCGACTGTTTACAGAATACATCAAACCAGATGGCTGTTCGGTGATAAACATTGATGATTCTTTTGGCAAAAGGCTGGCAGATGAGATAAGACCTGGGCGATGTATAACTTTTGGACAATCTGAAGATGCGCAGGTCAGGATAAAATCATGGCATTGTGATTGGAACGGTTCCAGAGTGGAAATCTTATGTGATGGCTGGTGCCGGACTTTTGAATCATGCCTGAGAGGTTTTTTCAATGTGTATAACATGTCTGCCATGATCGCCGGGGGCATTGGACTTGGTTATACACTGGATCAGATTTCAGATGCACTTCTTGGTATAACGACAGTGCCAGGAAGAATGGAAAGAGTATCTCTCGATGCACCATTTACAGTGATTGTAGATTATGCCCATACTCCGGATGCACTGAAAAACATATTAAGTACTGCCCGTCCGCTTACTGAAGGCAGCCTGATCTGTGTATTCGGATGCGGAGGTGATCGTGATAAAAGTAAACGCCCGATTATGGGAAGTGCTGTTGCAGAATACGCTGACCAGGCAATAGTTACATCAGATAATCCGCGTTCGGAAAGACCTCAAAAGATAATCGACGATATAGTTACTGGTATACCTCTGGACTTCCCTCATATCTGCATAGCTGATCGTCGTGAAGCAATAGAAGCAGCTCTGAACAGGGCTGAAAAAGGCGATTGCATAGTAATTGCCGGTAAAGGTCATGAGGATTATCAGGAAGTCAATGGGGTAAGGCATCATTTTAATGATAAAGAAGTAGTTACAGAATTATTTAACAGTATGAGGAATAGTTGATGAAACATATACACTCCGGGTCCTGCTCATGCAATAAAACAATCAGGTTGACCCTTGGATCTCTTATCGACTGGTGCGGGGGGGAGAGTGAATTATCCGAAGCTCTGCGGAAGAAAAGTGTTCAGGGGCTCTGGCATGATTCCAGAAAAGTGCAACCTGGGAGTGTATTTGTCGCAATGGGTTCAGATCGGGATGATGGTCACGCTTATGTAGAAGCAGCATTCAAAGCTGGAGCCTTGGCGGCTATTGTAAAAAAGAAAAAGGATGTGGTCTGTTCTGCTGCTTACCGTAAAAGACTGATTAAAGTAAGTGATCCATTGAAAGCTGTTCAAAAGGCTGCAGCTCGTTATCGAAAAGAAATGGGAATCCTGTTTGTGGGTATTACCGGATCAAATGGGAAAACCACCACCAGAACATTTATCTCTTCTGTACTTAGACAGGAATTTGATATTGGTGAGACTTATGGAAATTTCAATAACCATATAGGCGTTCCACTGAGTATTCTCCGGTTTAAGGGGGATGAGTGGGCTGGTATTATAGAGATGGGAGCGAATCATGAGCGTGAAATACATGAACTCTCCAGAATCGTCAGGCCTGATATCGCAGTGATTACCAATATCGGATATGGTCATGTAGGTTTGTTCGGATCGCTTGCCAATACAACCAGGGCAAAATTTGAAATAGCTGACGGGCTTTCTTCGGATGGTTTCATGTTGCTGAATGGAGATGATCCCCGTTTGGTAAAAGCTGCTAAAGAACGGGGCCTGAAAACCATCTTTTATGGAATGTCATCCAACTGTCAGATAAGACCGGATTCTGTGGGTATTGATAATGAAAAAAAGGTTTACTTCAGACTGAACGGTACAGTGTTCCACCTTTCCATGCCTGGCAGACACTTTATATATAGTGCGCTGCCGGCAATCTGTATTGGACGGCGTTGCGGTATTCCAGATGAAATTATTGCCGAAACCCTTGCATCTCAAAAACCGCTCTCCATGAGAGGAACAGTGCAGGTGAAAAACGGCGTATCATTCATTGTCGATTGTTATAATGCCAATCCTTCTTCAATGAAAAGCGCTATAGCATATCTGGCAGATATGGCAGAGACATCAAAGCGGGTAGCAGTTGTCGGAGATATGCTGGAACTGGGGAGTTATTCCAAACGTTTGCACCGGGAGCTGGGGAAGGATCTGGTAAAAGCAGGTGTGAAGAAGATAATTGCTGTAGGTGAGTATGCATCAGATGTGGCTGGTGCTGCTGTGGAGGCGGGTATCTCCAGTAAGAGAGTCTTTACTGCAGAAAATTCGGAGCAGGCTGTGCAAATAGCACAGAATGAGATTTTGGATGGAGACATGGTTTTGCTGAAAGGGTCCAGAGGAGTACATCTGGAAACACTCTTTGAAAAGTTTTAGGTATACTTAAAAAACAGGATAAAATGTTATCTGATATGAATAATAATTTTCCATCAAAGGTATCCATAATTGGAGCAGCACGCAGCGGACTGGCTGCTGCATCATTTTTTGTGGAAAGAGGCAGTAAGGTATTTGTAAGTGACAACTGTACCGAACAAAAACTTATGGCTTCACTTGAGACAAAGGGACTTTCCGGACTTGAACATGAGTCAGGTGGTCATACTGACCGTGTTCTTGATTGTGAAGTATTAATTCTTTCTCCCGGGGTACCTTCCAAATTACCGATCATAAAACTGGCACAGAAAGCAGGTATTCCTGTGTGGTCTGAGATGGAACTGGGATATCAGATGTCAAAAGCAACATTCCTGGCAGTAACCGGATCAACAGGAAAGAGTACTACAGCTTCACTTGCAGGAGAAGCTTTAAAGGCTGCGGGTAAAGAATCGGCTGTCGCCGGTAATATAGGTATTCCGGTGATAAGCATCGTGCCATCTCTTTCTGCTGAGGGCTATGTGGTGGCTGAGGTGTCAAGTTTTCAATTGGAGAATATCGATTGTTTCAGACCTAAAGCTGCGGTGATACTCAATCTTATGAAAAATCATCTCGACAGGTATTTATCTGAAGATGATTATTACAATGCTAAAAAGCAGATAGCCCGCAATTTTAATAAAGATAATTATTTAATCTTGAATGCCAAAGACCCCAAACTGATGGCCTGGTCAAAGGAAATGGTACATAAAACAAACATCATTTTCTTTGGGGAAAACATAACCGGATATGACTCATTCTGGTGTGAGCAGGATAAGCTCTGCTACAGGTTTGAAGGCAGTACGGGGAATATTCTTAATTTCAGCGATATGTCTATCAAAGGCAGGCATAACCACGAAAATGCCTGTGCTGCATCGGCTCTGGCAAAAGTCGTTGGAATCGATGACAAATTAATAAAGGAAGGGATCTGCTCATTTAAAGGATTACCTCACCGGCTAGAGTTTATACAGTCGATAGATGGAGTAAGCTGGTACAATGATTCAAAATCAACTACTGCTGAGTCGGTAGCAGTCGCAGTAGCTGCCTTTCCCAAGGGAGTGCATCTGATTGCAGGAGGAAAGGACAAGGGATGCGATTTTGCGGCTGTGAAGAATACAATCGCTGCCAGTGTCAAGGATATAATACTGATAGGTGAAGCTGCAGAACGTATTGAGAAACAGTGGAAAGATCTGGCACCTGTTTATCGTTGCAAAACACTCAAAGATGCTGTTGATATGGCGGCATTAAAGAGTGAACCAGGAGATTATGTTGTATTCTCGCCTGGATGTTCCAGTTTTGATATGTTTTCCAGTTATGAAGAGCGTGGAGCGATTTTCAGGCAATTAGTGATGGAACTGGGCAATGAAAGGGTTGGATTATGAGCAACAGAATGGCTCGAATGGATTTTGGGCTTTTTTGCGTGGTTTTACTGATGCTGGGATTTGGCATCGTCATAGTCTACAGCTCATCTTTTGCCCTTTCCAAATTGCGTTTTGGAGGTTCTGACGTCTATCTTTCCCAGCAGGCCATAAGAGCAATTCTTGCTTTGGCCAGCTTTATGTTTTTCATAAATGTGGATTATCATATCTGGGGTAAACTGGGTAACGCTATCTATTTCTTCTCTGTCATACTTCTGATTGCGGTTCTGATACCATCGATAGGTAAAGAAATAAACGGAGCAAGGCGATGGATTTCGATTGGACCGGTTAGATTTCAGGTTTCTGAACTGGCTAGAATGGCTCTTATAATGGTACTTGCCAGAAACTGTGAAAAGGCAGGTCCTGAGATAAAGAAATGGCCTGTGTTATCGAGGTGTCTGGTGTTAACAGGGATCATGTGTGCTCTGATTCTGAAAGAGCCAAACTATTCAACCTCGTTTTTACTGGGAATAACAGCATTGGCCATTCTCTTTCTTTCGGGAGCAAACATTTTGCATCTTGCTGGAGTCATAGCTTCCTTGATTCCGATTGCTATCCTGCTGATTTTAAAAGAACCTTATCGTTTGGCACGTATACAGGGTTTTATGAAAATGTCAAGCGAGCAGAATGGCTTGAGCTATCAGGCAACTCAATCGGTGATAGGATTAGGCAACGGAGGGCTTTTTGGAGTAGGAATTGGCAAAGGTGCACAGAAGTTTTTCTATTTACCGGAACCTCATACCGATTTTGCCATTTCTATAATCGGAGAAGAGATCGGATTTATAGGTTTAATGATTCTTCTGGCTATGTTTGTGTTTATAGTGTACCGGGGATTAAAAATATCATTACATGCTCCTGACAAGCTGGGTCAGATGATGGCTTTCGGATTTACTTTTGTTGTGGCATCCTACACTCTCACTCACATTTTTGTGGGGACGGCAATGATGCCTACAACCGGTATCCCTCTGCCTTTTCTTAGCTATGGGGGGATGAGCCTGATATTTATGATGAGCAGTATGGGAATACTGCTTAACATTTCCAGTCAAGCCAGGTATGGTTTGGCCACACAGAAAAACAGAAGATTTGCAAGGTTGGCTGAGGTTTGAATCAATATATATGAAACAGTTTGCAAAAAAAATTCACATGGTCGGTATCGGCGGGGCAGGTATGTGTCCTCTGGCTGAAGTTTTACAGACACATGGCCATATAATAACCGGAAGTGACATACTCAGTTCACCTGCAACTTCCAGGCTGGAATCTCTGGGTATTAGAATTCAGTTGAATCATACACCGGATCTTATTAAAAATGCAGACTTACTGGTTTATTCAAGTGCAGTAAGAAAAGATAATCCGGAGAGGGTATATGCCAGAGACCATGGAATTCAGGAAATGAGACGTGCGGAGGTGCTTGGTGAACTGATGAGGGCTCATTTCACAGTTTGTATCTCCGGAACTCATGGAAAGACAACAACCACCTCTTTGGTAGGTGAGGTCTTTAGTAATGCCGGACTTGAACCCACGGTGCTTGTCGGAGGAATGATAAGGAGTGCAGATTCTCATGCTGTCGTGGGGAAAGGCAGTATTATGATTGCTGAAGCAGATGAATATGACCGTTCATTTCTGGCTATGTATCCTTCAATGGCTATTATCACCAATATCGAGGCTGACCACCTTGATTGTTACGGTTCTTTTCAAAGTATAAAAGAGGCTTTTGTTGGCTTTACCGAAAGAATTCCGTTTTATGGGGCTGTAATTGCCTGCAGTGATGATTGCGGAGTAAGAGAAATTCTGCCATTGCTGCATAGAACGGTTATTACATACGGCTTAAACAATCCTGCAGATTACATCGCTGAGGGTATCAGTTTCAACCGGAACCGTTCATCTTTTACGGTAAAGCGAAGAGGTGAGATCTGCGGTGTGGTTAATCTTAATCTTCCGGGCATTCATAATGTGCTTAATTCATTGGCAGTTATAGCTGCTGCTACAGAGATGGGAATTGAGTTTGACTCAATTGCCTCCACTCTGTCTGCTTTCCAGGGGGTGCGAAGGAGATTTGAGATTATTGCTGAGATTGGTGGAATAACTGTCATAGATGATTATGCACATCATCCTGCAGAAATAAGTGCCACTATTGATGCAGCCAGAAGTTGTGGTTACAAAAGAATTGTTGCAGTATTTCAGCCACATCTTTACAGCAGAACAAGAGATCTGCTGGATCAGTTTGTTAAAAGTCTGATGAAGGCTGATGTGGTGTTTGTCACCGATATCTACAAAGCCAGAGAGGAGCCAATTGCCGGGGTTTCTTCTGCAACTATTGTGGAGAAGATGATTGAGTGCGGATATGGAAAAGCCAGTCATATTGCCTGCAAAAATGATGTAATCACATCTCTGAAAGGCTTGTTAAAGGAAGGTGATGCAGTCATTATGATGGGTGCAGGAGATATCAGGGATTGTGCTGTAAAATTAGCCAGGGAACTGACAGATGCCTAAAAGGGTCGGAGCTAACAGCCGCAAGAAAAAGGCTACCTTAAGAAGCAAAAGGAAACATACAATCCGGAAGCTGATGGCAAGGTTAATGGTGTTTGTGCTGATAGCCGGGCTGGGTTATGCTGCGATTTATTTTGGACATGACAGGATTATAGAGCTGAAAAAAAGATTTGAAGACTCAGCATTGTTGAGCGTAAAGGAAATAATGGTCAGGGGTGCCAAAAATGTTCCGGAAGACAAGGTGCTGGCATTGAGTGGCCTGAAACCGGGAATGAAAATTTTCCAGATCAATGGCAGGAAAGTGGATACTTTGTTAAGCAGTAATCCCTGGGTGGAAAGTGTTAAACTGGTCAGGAATCTGAGTGGGTTCATAAGCCTGGAGATCAAAGAAAGGAAGCCGGTTGCTATAGTCAATCTGGGCAATATTTACCAGGTTGATATACAAGGGATTGTGCTGCCTTTAACCGATGGTATGAATGTATCTCTTCCGCTGGTAAGCGGCTTAAAGGATACGGTGGATTGTCTGGGCAGACAGGTAATAAAGGCTGATCATTTGAAACGGTTAAAAACCTTTTATCGTCAGGTAAGAGATGTGGATGATGGTATGATGAACAGGATATCACAGGTGGATTTTTCGGATGAGAATAAGGTAAGAATTACTTTCCAATCCAGTCCAACATTGTTTGAACTGGAAACCGAGTCTCTTGCCTTGCGACTTAATCACCTCAAAAGACTTCAGGAGGTGATTGTTGATATGGCTCAACTGCCTGCCAGGATCAATCTCTGTTATCAGAATCTGGCTTTTGTAACTCAACCGGTTTCTGTTAAAACCGAAGTGATACAGGCAGTTACAGATTAATTTTTTTTTGTGCAGTTCACAGGAGGTTTATATGGAAGACAATGTTTTTGTAGGACTGGATATAGGAACGACTAAAATCGCTTGCATCATTTCGGAACTCGATCCTAATGGCGAATTGAAGATTGTGGGAGTAGGAGTAAGTCCATCTGATGGTCTCCGTAAAGGGGTTGTAGTCAATATCGACAAAACTGTCAGATCGATTCAGAAAGCTGTCGAAGAAGCAGAGCTAATGGCTGGAGTGGATGTTGATTCGGTCTATGTGGGCATTGCAGGTGACCATATCAGAGCCATTAACAGCAGGGGTGTGGTAGCTATTTCCCGTGAAGATAATGAAATTACCGATCTGGATGTAGTCAGGGCGATCGATGCTGCAAAGGCCGTTTCTATTCCCATGGACAGAGAAATCTTACATGTGATACCACAGGAATACGTTGTTGATGACCAGAATGGTATCAAAGATCCGATAGGTATGTGCGGTGTGCGTCTGGAAACTCAGGTGCATATAGTTACCGGTGCAGTAACCAGTGCCCAGAATATTTATAGAAGTGTTGATAAGGCCGGACTTAAAGTAATCGATCTTGTTCTGGAGCCGTTAGCATCCTGTTATGCGGTTCTGGAAAAGGATGAAAAGGAACTTGGAGTAGCTCTGATTGATATGGGAGGTGGGACAACCGATATATCCATTTACTTTGATGAAAGCATTCGCCATACTGCCGTTGTCGGACTTGGTGGAAAAAATGTTACTAGCGATATCGCTATAGGAATAAGTACTCCTATTGAGAGAGCTGAAGAGATAAAAAAGCAGTTTGGATGCGCCTGTTCTTCTCTGGTGAAAGGAAACGAGTATCTCAGTGTCCCTGGAGTTGGAGGACGGGAGCAGAGGGAAGTGTCAAGAGGTGTACTTGCCTCCATAATCGAACCACGGCTGGAGGAAATTCTTTCACTTGCCTTAAGAGAAATCAAGAGAACAGAGTATGCAGATATGCTGGGTGCTGGTGTAGTCCTTACCGGAGGAGGATCGCTTATGGATGGAATTCAGGAACTGGCGGAACGGGTCTTTGAAATGCCTGTTAAACTGGGTATTCCCTATGGGTTTGGAGGTTTGACCGAGGCAGCAAAATCACCTGTTCATGCAACCGGCATCGGATTGTGCATGTACGGAATGGAACAGATGAAAAGCCGGCGTAACAGAAGAGCTTTCGGTGGTGAGGATAGTTTCAGAAAAATTTTTGATAGAATGAAATCCTGGGTAAAGGAATTTTTCTAAAGACAGAGGCCCAGGAATTAAAAAATCAAGACAGGAATTTAATTAACCGGGAATAAAATCACAGACGAGGAGGAGCACTATGAAAATCACATTAGATGAAAAATTTGACACTGTTGCGAAAATGAAGGTAATAGGTGTTGGCGGGGCAGGTGGTAATGCTGTCAACAGAATGATAGCTGCCGGTCTTACCGGTGTAGAATTTATAGCGGTTAATACCGATGCTATGGCCTTGGCTAATAATAAAGCACCCAATAAACTGCAGATTGGTGCCAAGATTACAAAAGGTTTGGGTGCAGGTGCAAACCCGGAAGTAGGACGTCTGGCTATGGAGGAAGACAGAGACCAGATTGCGGCGATTATGGAAGGTGCGGATATGGTTTTCATCACCGCCGGTATGGGTGGTGGAACTGGAACAGGTGGTGCACCGGTCGTTGCTGAAATTGCTCAGGAAATGGGAATTCTGACTGTGGCTGTGGTTACCCGTCCTTTCCTTTTCGAAGGAAAAGTACGTGATAGAAATGCCCGCAAGGGAATCGATGGCTTACGTCAGTCGGTAGATACTATTATCTGTATCCCCAATCAGAAACTGCTTTCTATAGTAGAGCGCAATACCTCTTTGATCGATGCTTTTAAAACAGCAGATGATGTTCTTCTGCAGGCTACAAGAGGTATATCCGACCTCATTATGGTGAATGGACTTGTAAACCTGGATTTTGCTGATGTCAAAACCATCATGAAAGGTATGGGTGATGCCCTGATGGGTACAGGATATGCAGAAGGTGATAACCGTGCTGCAATTGCGGCAGACAATGCTATTCACAGCCCATTGCTGGATGACATCTCTATAGTGGGAGCTAAAGGAATTCTGATTAATATTACCGGTGGTGAAGAGATGACTCTCTATGATGTCAGCGATGCAACTCAGACTGTTTACGATGCAGTCGGCGAAGATGCTGAGACCAATATTATTTTCGGAGCAGTTACCGATCCCAGCATGAGTGGAAAAATCAGGGTTACCGTTATTGCTACCGGCTTTAATGAGGGATCCATCGAGAAAAACCGTGATTCGGCTGCGCAGAGAATGATGCTGACACTTCCCGGACAGAAAAAAGATACTGTCGAGCAAATGTCAATTTCTCTGAATGTACCTCCAAAGCAGAACGATTCTGAAATTGAGCCTGAAAATCAGGACGGGACCAATGCAGTTCAGGATAAGCCTGCTATACAAAAGGAAAATCATGGCATGCCTGTGGTAAATAATGCGGGTACCTCTATTGAGTGTCTTCCTTTTCTAAAAAAAGATGTAATCCGGAAGGAACGGGTTTATGTCTCTAAAGGAAGTGTAATTACCCAGTATGAGGACGATATGGATGTTCCTACATTTTTAAGAAAGCAGATGCAGTAAAAAAAAATGATTTAATCTTTCCGGAGGAGTTTATTTTTTCCTCCGGATGAATATTTTAAAAAAGGACTCTTAGAAAGTATGAATGACCTGGAGCGGCAGATGATACGTAAAGCTGCCAAGAAACATAATAAAATTTATCCATGTGCTCATAAGCAACAATTAAGTGATTGTTTTACAAGGCATGAAAATCAGGTCTTTTTCTGGTATAACACCGAAGACCAGAGCACACATGTGATTTCAGCTACTGAAAATAAGAAATAAAAATAAAAAATACGCTGGTGAAATGTGCCATCTTTGCAGATGAACCAGAGATTGTGTCTGTAGTATGGAATCTAAAATGTGCGATTTTCTGGCAAAAGCACTAGCAGCCTGTTAAATCAGCAATCATCCCGGTGGCCAATGAAATTCTCTTCCACTTAATATATGTACATGTATATGGTGGACGGTCTGGCCGGCTTTCTCTCCGTAATTAATTACTAACCTGTAACCTTTTTCATTTAATTTCTCTCTTTTAACCGTTTCGGAGATCGCCCTGAACAGGGTTTCAAATAGAGTTTCTTCTTCTCCTGGCACCTCATGAATTCCGGCAAAGTGTTTGCGGGGTATTGCCAGAAAATGGTGTGGCGCCTGTGGGTTGAGATCAGAGATTACAATCGCGGATTCATCCTCATAAATTTTTTTTGAGGGGATTTCATTGCGGATTATTTTGCAGAATACGCAATCATCCATAACACCACCAATAGGATTTAAGATTTTAAATTTCGGATTTAAGATTTTAAATTTGTGGTCTCAAAAATAATTTAAAGCAGATTGAAAATAAAACTTTAAATACTGCTTTAATTGCCAGATGATCAAGAAAGTAACTATTTTTGAGAACGATGAAGAGTATAGCACAAAACCGAAAAGCATATCATAATTATGAAATTCTGGAAAAGGTTGAAGCTGGTATTGCATTAACAGGTTCCGAGGTTAAATCTATCCGTGCGGGTAGGGTTAATTTATCCGACAGTTATGCTCAATGTACCGATGGGGAGATCTTTGTCAACAGTCTTCATATCAGCGCTTATGAGCGGGGAGGATTCTATTCGCCTGATCCTTATCGTAAAAGGAAGCTTTTGCTGCAAAAAAATCAGATAATTCGGTTATGCAATGAAGTAGAAAGAAAGCATCTGACTTTGATTCCTCTGGCGATATATTTTAAAAAACAATGGGTTAAAGTGGAAATAGGTCTTTGCAGAGGTCGTAAAAGTTTTGATAAACGTCACAAAATAGCGGAAGAGGAATCAAAGAGGCGAATCTCTCAGCTTTTTGGAAGGCGTCGTTAGTTATGTTTTCCTTAAGAGTTATACCGGATCACTGCAGAAATGGTTACTCTATTCAAAACATTTTTAAGCGCTTATACTTCCCTGCCTTCAATTGCCTTATATCGGCCTCAATTCTTTTAATTTTCCATATCAGTTCGATTGCACAGATTTCAGTACAGTTTAAGCAGACAGGAAAAAAAAGCAGTGTAGAGTCTTTTGTTCACGATAATCATGAACTGATTTCCATCTCTTCTTTTGCTGAGGCATTGAATTATAGCTGCCAGTGGGACCGTTTCTCACAGCGACTGACTTGTAGGAAAAACAACGATTCTATTTCTTTTGTTCAGGATAACACATTTATAATGCGAAACGGGGTTACGGCTAAATTGTCCCTGGCTCCATTGCGCTTTGGATCGCAGCTTTTTCTTACTATAACCGATTTGATAGAAGCTTTCAAACCAGAAGGTGGAGAATTGCAATGGAATGCTTCATCCCGCCAGGTTCAGGTGGTCGAATCCAAGTATTCCATAAAGTCGGTATTTTGTGAAAAAAAACAGAACGGGACTCTTCTCACTATTGACCTTGGTGATTCGCTTTTATTTGATATCACCTATTTTTATCCAAATCTTACGGTTAATTTTTTCAAAGGGACAGTTGATACCCAGAAGATTCGCAGCAAAGAGCCCTGCGGGGTCATAAAATCGGTTTCTGCTGTTCAGTTTAAAGAGTCTGCCCAGGTTTCTGTGCTCTTGAATAGCAAAATCGAAGAGCCGGTATATGATTATGTTCAGGATACAAGAAGACTGATGCTGAGTTTACGGCCTGAAAAAAAGATGGATAAAGGGGCTCTTTTTAAACCATCAAATACCCTCCAGGTCGAATCACTGAAAACTGTAGTAATTGATCCGGGGCATGGGGGAAAGGATCCTGGAGCAATCGGGGTGGGGGGAGTAAAAGAGAAAGATGTGGTTCTCAATATTGCTTTAAAACTAAAAGAAATGCTTAAAAAAACCGATGGTATAACGGTTCATCTCACCAGAGAAAAAGATATTTTCGTTCCATTACAGGATCGTACAAAGTTTGCCAATGATAAAAAAGCGGATCTCTTTATCAGTATTCATGCAGATGCAATCTCCGGAAGTGCTCAACGTAAAAAAATCACCAGAGGCTACAAAGCTTATTTTCTTTCGCATGCAAAAAATGAAGAGGATAAGTTGGTTGCCATGCGTGAGAATGCGGTAATCAAGCTTGAAGAGCGACCTCAGAACTACAACAATCTTCAGAATCTGCTTATTGATCTGGCTGGTAATGAATATCTTAAGGAAAGTCAGGAGCTTTGCATCCTTATAGATCAGAAGTTTGAAACAGGTTTGAAAAAAAAGATTCCCAAGCTGCATCTGGGAGTAGGACAGGCAAATTTCTGGGTTCTCAATGGAGCCTATATGCCCTCTGTTCTTATTGAGGTGGGCTTCTTGTCGAATGCCACTGAGGAGAAGCTTCTTGCAGACAAATCTTTTCAGAAATATATTGCATCGTCCATTTATGATGCCATCATCAAATTCAAAAAGGGTTACGAGGGCGAACTATGAGTGATTGCAGACCTATAGGAATATTCGATTCCGGGCTTGGAGGACTAACAGTCGTCCGGGAAATTCTCAGATTGATGCCTCATGAGCGAATCATATATTTGGGTGATACCGCAAGAAGTCCCTATGGTGTGCGATCCGAGGAAACTATCAAGTCCTTTGGGCTGCAATGTGCAAATCACTTCTTGAAGCATGACATTAAAATGCTGGTAGTTGCATGTAACACTGTTTCTTCTGTAGCGTTGGAACTGATCGAAAAAAAAATCAAAGACATTCCTGTAATTGGAGTTGTTTTACCTGGGGCACGTGCGGCTGTCTTAAGAACTGCTGAATACAAAATTGGGGTGATAGGAACACCGGCAACGGTTAATGCGCAAGCCTATTTCAGGGCTATAAATAACCTTGATCCCAATATCAGAGTATATGGCAGAGCCTGTCCGCTTTTTGTTCCTATTGTGGAGGCAGGATTGTATGATCATGATATCAGCCGCCTTACTGCACAACATTATCTTTATGAGATGATTGATCTGGGGGTGGACTGCATCATTCTTGGTTGTACACATTACCCTTTGCTTCTGGAAGTAATCCAGGGGACTGTGGGCACCAGAATTCAACTGCTTGACAGTGCTTTATGGACCGCAAAAGAGGTTCAGGACATATTAACCGCTCTGAATTGCATAACTTCACTAAAAGATGATGGTTTCGAGAAGAGCAGTTTCTTGCTTACAGATATTACTGAGGATACCGGGATACAGGCTGAACTGTTTCTGGGACGTAAATTAAAATCATTTCAGAGAGTCACCCTGGATATCTGAAAGAAGCTTTTTTCCCGGTGTAGGAAAAAAACAAAAACTGAAATAAAGGAGAGAATTATGTCAGGTCATTCCAAATGGGCCACCATTAAGCGGCAGAAAGGAAAGACAGATGCTGCCAGAGGTAAACTGTTCAACCGTCTTATCCGTGAATTAACTATTGCAGCCAGAATCGGAGGCAGTGATCCAGAATCCAATCCCAGGCTGAGAACTGCTATTTCTGCAGCACGTGCTGCAAACATGCCCAATAAAAACATAGAGTCTGCTGTTCTTAAAGGCAGCGGACAGATGGAAGGTGTTTCCTATGAAGAGATTACCTTTGAAGGGTATGGACCCGGAGGGGTTGCTATTATGATCGAATGCATGACCGATAATCGCAATCGAACCGTTGCAGAAGTCAGGCATGTACTGACCAAGTATGGCGGAAACCTTGGGCAGACCAATTCTGTGTCATGGATGTTTAAATCCAAGGGAATAATCAGGGTTACCAAAGATAGTATGGCTGAGGATGAACTGATGGAAGTTGTTCTTGAAGCCGGAGCAGATGATATGAGCCTCGATGGGGAAGAGTTTGAAATCATTACTTCTCCAGAGACATTCGATTCGGTACGCGAGGCGCTGGAAAAGTTCAACATTAAACCAGCCAGTGCTGAGTTAACTAAAATCCCCGAAAACAGTGTAAAGGTTGAAGGAGATAATTCATCCAGAATCCTCAAGCTCATGGAAGCTATCGATGATCTGGATGACACTCAGCATGTGTATGCAAATTTCGATATCTCTGATGAAGATATGGAGAAGCTTAATTCATGATTATCTTTGGAATCGATCCGGGGACTGCTGTTACCGGCTATGGGGTAATTAAAACCACTAATAACTCGGTAAGCTGGGTCGATTCTGGTGTTATTACCACTGATACTGCTGAAAAACTTCCTGTGCGTCTGGAAATGATTTACGATCGACTTTTCGAAAAAATCAGACAGCACAAGCCTCAACGGGTTTGTATCGAAGAGGCTTTTTATGGAAAAAATGTTCATACCACTCTGGTTCTGGGGCATGCCAGAGGTGTAGCAATGCTTGCTGCACAAAAAACTGGTGCCCAAATCGTGGAGTATTCTCCTCGTGAGGTCAAAAAGGCTATCACCGGAAATGGAAATGCCACTAAAGATCAGATCGCCTATATGGTGCGGATGATTTTATCGCCTCCGGTTGAGTATTCTCATCTCGACGCCTATGATGCTTTGGCCATAGCTGTCGGTGATTTTCATATGGCCAAAACTGATGGCCTGAAAAAGGTTTACTTAAAGTGAGAATCGAATGATCGAATACATTAAAGGAACTCTAACCGAAAAAGAAGTCACCAGGGTAGCTATTGAAGCACATGGGGTAGGCTACAACATCAGTATTCCCCTTTCCACCTATGAGAAACTTCCGGAGACTGGAACTAATCTGCTTTTGCATATCCATTATCTGGTTCGGGAGGATGCTCACAAACTCTATGGTTTTTTAAGCAAAACAGAAAGAGAGATGTTTCGCCATCTGATAGGTATCACTAAAATCGGCCCTAAGGTTGCCTTGAGTGTTCTCTCCGGTATTACAGTTGACGACCTGGTGAACTGCATAAACAGTGGTGATTCCAGACGTCTGGAGAAGATTCCAGGGGTGGGGCAGAAAACGGCTCAGCGTCTGTTGATAGAATTGAAGGGAAAGGTCGGTTCCTCTTTGGTGAGCGGTATTTCTGAGGGCGCTTTGGCAGTGAATTCTGGCAATCTAAAAATTCGTGATGAAGCATTTGCAGCCATGGTTTCTTTAGGGTATAATGATAAACAGGTTCAAAAAGCTTTTGCCCGGGTTGAACAGGCTGTTTCAGCGAATGCTCCTGTAGAGGAATGGATCCGAAAGGCGTTGCAGATTATATGAACATTCAGGAATTAATCCAGAAGATCATGAGCGGCTCACCTTGTTGTGGTATCAGATTGCAGGGCGCAGATTTTTCCCATTTGAATCTGGCGGGTGCAGATTTCAAAGACAGTGATCTTTCTCGTTCCAGATTCTGCTTTGCTAACTTGAGCGGTTCCGCTTTTCAGGGTTGTGATTTGCGGGAATCCGATTTCTCCCACAGTGTTATTGCCGGCGCTACCATGATTATTGCTAAAATCAGTGGAGTTCCTCTGGGCAATGTGAATCACACAAATTTCCGCTTGTCCAGTATGAAGGATTCCGATTTCTCTCGCGCCAGAATCGAAAAGGCTGATTTTGTTGATGCTGATCTTCAAAATTGCCATTTTGAGTATGCTCAGATAAAGGAAACCGAATTCGGACGAACTAGTTTCAGTAAAGCTAAATTTAACAATACAGAGATGCAGCGATGTGATTTTTCGGAAATCTTTGCTAACGAATTATCAGTTTTCAGGTGTAATTTCCAGCACAATCTTTTCAATGCGTCCGATCTTACCGGTTCTGAATTTGTAAACTGTGAGTTCAATCACTGCAGCTTTAAGGATGCGTTTCTGACAAGAGTAAAATTTCGCCAGTGCAGGTTCAGCGATTGTGATTTTTCCAGATCCAGCGCACAGGAGTCTGCCTTTTTAAATTGTAAATTTGTCAAGGTTAATTTCGGGCAGGCTTTCCTGGAGGGATCACAATGGTCAGAATACTCTTTTTCTGATGTGCAATTCAGGCAGGCATCCCTTGGTGGTGCTGTCATTCGCAGTAATAATAAGACAGTCGATTTTCAGGGCGCATCAGGCCTTCATTAAGCAGGATTAAAAATGAGTGATGATCGAATAATTTCCGGTGCTCAGCATCAGGGTGATGATGAACAGATGGATGCAAAGCTGCGCCCAGAGAGATTCGGGGATTTTGTGGGGCAGGATTCAATTAAGGAAAATCTCTCTATCTTTGTGGAGGCTGCAAAGAAAAGGGGAGAAGCCCTGGATCATATCCTCTTCTGTGGGCCTCCGGGATTGGGGAAAACGACTCTGTCAAGAATTCTGGCGCAGGAACTGGGAGTGGGTATTCAGACTACATCCGGACCGGTGCTGGAGAAAAAAGGGGACCTTGCAGGCAACCTGACCAATCTTGCTGAACGTGAAATTCTGTTTATTGATGAGATTCACAGGTTAAACAGGGTTGTGGAAGAAGCTCTGTATCCAGCTATGGAGGACTTCGTTTTTGATATCATGATTGGTGAGGGACCGGCTGCCCGTTCTATCAGACTGGATCTTAAACCATTTACCCTGGTTGGTGCTACTACCAGAGCTGGAATGCTTACCTCTCCCATGCATGCACGTTTTGGTTATGTGTGTCGCTTGAATTATTATACCCCGGAGCAGCTTAAGATTGTCATATTACGCTCTGCCGGTATTCTGGGAATCCATTGTGATAGTGATGCTGCATTGGAACTGGGAAAACGAGCTCGGGGGACCCCCAGAATCGCTAACCGGCTTCTTCGACGATGCCGGGATGTGGCGGAAGTAAAAGGTGAAGGAAAGATCACCAGAGCAATTGTCGACAAAACCCTTGATATGCTGGGGGTGGATGGCTGTGGCCTGGATGAGATGGATCGTTCTGTACTTTTATCTATAATTGAGCATTATGGCGGAGGACCGGTGGGACTCAACACCATCGCCGTAGTAGTAGGAGAGGAACCTGATACTATCGAAGAGGTATACGAACCGTTTCTGATTCAATCTGGTTTTCTCAAGAGAACTCCAAGAGGGAGGGAAGTAACTATGAAAACATATAAGTACTTCGGATTGCGGCCGCCCTCATATCTGGATAATCAACAGGACCTCTTTCAAAAAATTGACTCCTGACCATTTAGCAAAAACGGAAAGTTACATCTTTTTCAGGTTCAAAATCTTCATGGCTGCAACATCTATTCTTTTTAATAAAGAATGTAAGGCAGAAAGTGAATTTTTCCGGCCCTCTGATGAAACTAAAAAATAAAAAAAATAGGAGAACAGATGAACTGGATTGAAGTAGGTAGATTTCTGGTTGTTGCAGGGACTGTTATTCTGGTAATAGGTGTAATCTTTCTGCTTTCGGATAAAATTCCTCTTGGAAGGTTGCCTGGGGATATTCAGATTGGAAGCGGGAGAGTGAAAATTTTCATCCCCATTGCTACTTCCATACTGCTGAGCCTGATTCTAACCCTTATTCTCAACTTTTTCGCGCGGAAATAGATGCAGATTGGATGGAGATATTTACATGGAGAGCAGAAAAAGAATATTGATAATCGTTAAGGGTCTGGTTCAGGGTGTTTATTTCCGCTATTTTACCAGAGAAGCAGCCATGAAAATCGGGGTAAATGGATGGGTGCGTAATCTCTCTAATGGAGATGTGGAGATCGAAGCACAGGGAACTGAAGACAAACTGGATCTTTTTCTGGAGCAGGTACGCAAAGGCCCTCAGCTCTCCCGTGTGGAAAGCACCGATGTAACTGAATTACCTTTATTGGAAAATGAAAACGGATTTGTGATAAAGTATTAGTAAATACTGGAGCCATTTATATAATCAGATTAGTAGTGCCAGGTTAATTAAATCCCAATTGTCCATTAAGCGGTTTTCTCCAGTCTTCCTGGAAAAGGCAACAATCTCTCATTCCGGATGTACATTCGGAATCTTTTTCTGGTAAGGCATGCTCAGTCCCCCGTAGTAGCCTGCTACCCGTTCGAAGTATCTACAAGGGTGGACGAAGGAGGGCGCCCTTAATAGTTACAGCTAGCTCTACAGTCAGGAAGTCAGAATGCGAACGATTTTGCTTTCGAAGAATGGAGTTTCCTATCCTGTTTCGTATTTCGAATTTCGAATTTTCCTATTCCGATTTCTGTTCAGAATTTGGAATTTGTTTTTACCGTTGTTTTATCAGCCAATCAATAAATTCATTCTGTTTATTATCCACAACCATGCGGGAAGGATCTTCTTTGAACCACTCTACCGATTCCCGGATCGCAATTCTGAATGTTTTTTTACATTGAAAGCCAGGAACTGCTTTTCTAATTTTAGAATTATCAAAAACGCCGTGTTCTGCCTTATCACCCTTTAATGGTCCAATGGATTCTGGATATACTTTATTTATAAAATCGGTTGGTATATAGGTAATGATTGGCGCCTTACCCAGAGTTTCTCCCAGAATTTCATAAATCTTATTCCAGGAGAGTGCTTCATTGCTTGTAATATGAAATGCTTCACCAAGTGCATTTTCATTTCCAATAAGTCCGCACAACCCGACTGCAAAATCGGATGATGCGGTAAGAGTCCACAGTGACTCCCCTTTGTCGTGAAGGAAAATCGGCTTGCCCTGGATAATTCGGGAGCAGATGGTAAAGTCGTTACCATTTAATACCGATGGAATCCAGGTTTTGCCAAATGTGTGAGATGGTCTGACGATGGTTACCGGAAATTCCGGGCTGTGTACATTTTCCAGAAATTCTTCACAGGCAATCTTGTCCCGTGCATAAGGCCAGAACGGGTTATTGCGAGGGACATCTTCTGTGATCGGAATTCTTTTATGAGGCTTGTCATATACAGTGGCACTGCTTATAAAAATATACTGTCGGATTTTTCCTTTGAATATACTGTAGAGCGTTTTGACATGGTCTGGTACAAATGCGAAAAAATCAATTATGATGTCCACATCAAGATTGGAGAGCTTCTCTTTGCATTGTTCCTGGACAGTTCGATCCAGTTGTATATGGTGGTATGAGGATGGAACCGGATGCCTGCCGGTACTGGCAACAGTAATTTTATGCCCCTGATTATAAGCCCTTTCAGCTACTTCTGTGGAGATGTTCCCTGTTCCACCGATAAATAAAATATTCATTGCCGGTTCCTTTCATCTGAGAATCTGTAATATAATCATCTAACCGGGTGGTTGATGCAAAAAATATTTAACCTGAACCGTCTAATTGGCTGTTAGACCATTTTGGAGGATAAAAAAAAGCAAAACAAACGTAGAAGAATCAAGAAGCTTTCAGGGTTTAGTATCATTATATTATTATACTGTAATACGAAAAATCTTATCAGTGTAACTATGGTTTAAAACCAGGTATCTCCTACGGTTATCTGAGAAACAATTCCAATCTGATGATCTTTAAGGTGCAGAAATAATTATCCCAAACAAAACAGGAAAAGGAAACGACTGTTATGGAAAGAAGAGCGTTTTGTAAAACTGGTTTTGCCGGAATCGGGGCTCTGGCTCTTTCCGGAACGATACAGGCAATGGAGTATTCTCTTAAGGCTTCAGAAAAGAAGAAATGGGTAGTTCTGTATGGTTCTCAGTGCGGAAGCACAAGAGAGTATGCAAACTATATTAATGAGGGTTTGGGGGGCATTGCTGATGTGGTAGATATCGCACAGACTACTCCTGACATAAATGACTATGAACACTTCATTATCGGTGGATGGCGCAATGCAAATAATCTTATGCCTGCAGGCATACCGGGTTTTATCAATGCCAATAAGGTTCCTTTAAAAGAAAAGATAAGGGGAGTGTTTGTCGTGCTGGGTAATAATGGAAATGCCACACTCAGCAGCTCGTTGACAAGTTTTCTGAATGACAAACTGGTTACTCCTTTAGGGGTTTCAAATTTGCCGGCGAAAGTGTTATTTGGACGATCAGACCCCAAGTGCAATAATTTTTCTTTTTCTTATGATAATGTCAGCAAAGATGCGGGAGTCGATTTCGGTAAATCCATTCAAGCTACCCACACTCAAATGAGACGTTTTAATGGTTCCAACAAGTTTGAACTCTTTCAGAATTATCCTAATCCATTCAAATCGATTACTACGATCAGATACAAAATTCCGCAATCCTGCGAAGTTTTGCTGAGTATAAGAACTCTTAACGGAAGGGAGTTGACCAGACTTGTTTCCGGGAAACAGGGGAGTGGTACTTATGAAGTATCATGGGATGCCAGAGGCTGCGCTCCAGGCTATTACCTTTACCAGTTGAATGCGGGTGGCTATACTTTAACCCGGACAGCAATACGGGTGGACATCTGAGGGCGGTAGAATGGTAAGGGAAGCCATGAAGGCTTCCCTTACAAAGATCATTTTCTTTTTCTTATAAGGAATGCACCGGTAAGAGTGGTGAGCCCGAGAAACATAAGTGAAAGAGTGCCTGGTTCTGGGACGGTAGTAGGAGTAGTATTAACAACCAGCTTGACATTACCTATGTAATGGCAATCTGCATCGAGACCGAAACCGATCCAGCCATTTGATAGGGCCATTAAGCTGTTGAGCACATTAACATCAATTGTTATAGTGGTGTCTTCGGTTGTCCAGCCACTGAATTTTTCCCACCATATTCCACGTGGTTTATCATGCTTCCAGTCCCATAGGAAGGTATTTTCCCAGCTAGCACCTTTATAACGCCAGTGATAGCCTTCTTCCAACCCCTTTATTTTTTCACTTTCGTGTTCTTCGGTCTTTTCCCAATTAGCAATTTTATATTCTCCAGTTACACTGTAACCTACATCATTGTTATCACTGTAACTTCCCAGTTCTGATACCCCATCTATCCATGTGAAATCAGAATTACTTTCGTTCTTGAAATAATTGGATCGTTCCTGATCGTCTTCATAGATTTCGGTTATCAGCAGTCCTGGACCGGAACGGTTGCTTTGAAGAATATTAATATGCAGAATATCGTTATTTTCCGGTTCCATCAGATTCTGAAGGCCAGTAAACTCGAGAGCTGCACTTGTGATCTTCTGATCTTCAGGCAAATAGTTTTTCAGATTAACTCCAATAAAAGTAGCATTGTGATGATCCCAGCCGTCTTCTGAGACCGGAAGATCAATTTCGATGCGATCTGCGAAACTGAGGCTGGCCAAAAGCACAACCGAACACATTAACCTTTTCATTATTAAACCTCCAGTGATTAGATGATGCTTATTAAAACGTTTGAATGAGTATTTACGCAAAATACATGCCATAGTTATTTCAAGTTCTAATTGCTGAAGTAACACTAACTTGCATTAAATATGGCTTAATGGTGTCGAAGAGTTTTACACAATGTGCAATGTTTTCTTCAGAACTCTCCAATAGTAGCCTGCGTATCTTCTCAGCAGTGGCTTTATTACTATCTTATCTGCCAGAGCCGATCTGATTAACATCTTCTTGTCTTCATCGTCGATAAGATCCCATCCAAAGCATGTGCAAAAGGGCGCTTTGCATGGGGTGGCTTCATCCATGAGTGAAAGGCCGGAGTAAATGTTTCCCAGAGGTGTATGATCGCCCACGCATCTGGTCACGGTTCCGTCTGCAGCGATACGCACCAGTGATCTTCCTGCATCACATCTGACATTTCCAGGATAAAAAAGAGTTCGTCTGAATGCATCGGGGCTTGATTTAAGAATTATCTCTCTTTGCTTTTTAGTGTAGAACTCAGGATATGCCCTTAGTCTGTAGACACCCTTATATGGTTTAGCCAGAAGAGTTATACCGGCGGATTTGAAAAACTCAAAATCTTTTTCAAACCGATGGAAAAGGCGAGGATCAAGAACATAGTTAACCTGCAGGGGAAAGGATTTATTCTGCAGATTATTGACCAGGTCGATAAACTTATTCACTTCATTGCGTCTTTCCCGTTCTTCAATGTGAAGAGAGATATAAAGATTTTCCACCATTGAAGCAGGTATTGTTTCTGCAAATTCGAGGACCTTTTTTTCGATACTGAGGTTTGTATCGATATAAAGGGTTATGTCATTTTTTACAAACTGATTACAGATATTTATAAAATCCGGATAGAGAAAAGGCTCTCCACCGGTAATTCCCATGCACCATTTCTGACCGGTTCTGGAAAGAGTGCTGATTATGGCATCGATATCCCATTTTTCCACTGGGGCGGAGCAATTATTGTAGCAATAGGAACAACGATAGTTACAGGAATTGGTAATAACCCAGGATGCGAAAACTCTGTTGGATTTCAAAATGGTGCGCACTCAGCAGTTCTCCTTAAGGATGGAGCATTTATCCATTATATAGATTCAAGTTTTTGATGCCTTCAATGAATTTTCATTTGGGGTACAAAATGGTGAGCAAGATTTCGTTCTTAACTCGATACGAGAACATTTTTACAGAACAGGATTTGTTCATTCTGGAAATATCATTTATGAAAAATGCAGAATCAAGGCGACTCTCTTCTGACATTTGTGATACGGCTTATTTCTGTTTTAAATATTGTTCTGTGGTCATTACTGTTGAATAGAAATAATTCAATGCAGATAAAAATGCAGTTTGCACGTCAACTGCTTTTACTTTAACTCCGTTTATTTCAAGGTCTTTGGTTGCACAAGCATCACCTATGACAACACAATTGAATCCCAGGTCTTTGGCAGCTCTGGTTGTCGAATCTACACACATGTGAGTCTGCATACCGCAAATAATTCTCTGCTCCTGTTTCTTTCTGGAAATTTATCTACTGGTGAGTATCAATACAGCATGCCTTTCTTATTATCGCGAAGAGATTCAACTATCTTGGCGAATCTCTTGTTTTTCGTTTCCTCGGTTTTTGCATCGAAATAGAACCCGACATACTGCTTTTTCCTGGACTCCGGGCAGAGGGCAAACTTGTCAGCCACATCACTACTCTGCTGCCATTCTCATTGCAGAAAACGCAACATATTCTTTTGAAGGTGATTCTGAGTATGCCTCATCACTGGCAAGCCATTGATCTAATAAATCATCATATTCATCAATCACTTCTTTTAAATTATCACAAATATCCTTATTAGCAGCTTCAACCAGATTTTCACGCATAAGATCATCTGAAATTCCCCAGAATTCCGCATAGGGTAATAATGGGTGCAGCTCTTCAGGGCATTTATTCTTATCCAATACCATTTTTGGATTTACCATGTTATAAAAATCACCATAAAAAATTGCCATTTCTTCTCTTGACAATACCATATTTGATCCTGGCATAAATTTCGACACTATCATGAAATTTGATTTTCTTTATTATTCACCCCATTGACCTGAGGTATATATTGGAGTCACAAGATTTGAATTCTTTTTCCTGATTTCATTAACAATTGGCTCCTCCCAATTAGAAATTTTATCGCTAGCCTCATATGCATTAAGAACTAGTTGCCTGTAATTCTCCTCAACACCAAGAAGAAGTAAAAACTCAACCCTTCCATTGGGTGTCTCAACAGGTTGAGGCAGTGATGGATCACGAATAACAAGAACCGCTGTTTCCAAAGTATTGGACCGACCATCAAGAGGACCTGTTCGAATAGTATGCCCAACAGCAAATCTGTCACCTTTCCAAACTTGCTTGCCAATAACTTCCAGAAAATCGAATGCCCATGCCGGTGGCGTGTCTGTTACATGAGGCAGCCTGAAGGTGAATTCATATCCGAAACCGCTTATCTGAGATTCTTCACTCATTTTATCATACAATTCCGAGAGACCATATGTCACAAAATGCCAGAATTCACCGGCATCGTAGGCGCTTATACCATCATAGGCAGCAGCATTATCCGACAAATCATGCATACGATATACCAGTGGCGCACGGTGAAAAGGGTTTTTCTGACCCGGATACAGCTTCTCAAATGCAGTGGTAATTGCATCCCATCCATGCGTTGGTAACGGTTTATCAGAAACCTCATCATTCTTGTTTTTTTTAATTCCTTTTTTTTTAAAAATTTCAAAAAATCCCATGTTTGAAAACCCCTTACATGTAGAAACACTTTTTACATACAAGATGCTTTTTGTTCAATTAACAGTAAGCTCAAATCTTAGCAGTCGATTATCAAGTGTAATAAGTGTTGCCCCTTATCGTATGGAAACTACCCACAACCGATGCATCAGCAGGAGCTACCATCAGAATCAGATTATTATTTAAAATGTATTTTTCATAAATATTTTAAGCATTTCCTCAGAAAATGGTTTATTCAATTCGTTTTGGCGGCAACAAAATGATGTCCCTCCTAAGGGGAAATTAATGAAGATCGGAACGATCAAGAATCCTGGTGGTGCCAGAATGTATCCGCTTAATCTCCATGCTATTGAGGTATACCTTATTAACCTGTTTCAAAAGGTTTGGATACTCAAATTGCTCCCCTCATGGCTTTCCAAACCCGGGCACCAATGCTGTTATTTGAACAGGTGATTATTTTCCACACCAGGTATGATAATCATGTGGATTAAAACCATCACATTTTTTTGCGGATTTTTTGGAACGTTTAATATATGCGATATCGTTTCCAGTGAAATAATAATAGTAATTTGAATCTTCACCATAAATCCACCAATCACCGGAACCGGAATTCATCACAGTTGGATTGAAAGAGAAAATTTTCGATTCCTTTGGAATGACATAGTCCGAATCAGTAAAGATAAACCATGAATTTACTATAAAATTTGGTTTGATTAATGTGAGAGTTATAATAAAAACCAGGAACAATCCTGATGCAAAAATAATCTTTTTCATTTTTCCACTATTTTTGATAATAATAGAATTTTCCTTCTCTAATGGCGGCATTTTATTTGGTAATCGGGATTTATTCAGGATCAAATCCCCCTAATTATGTATAAGTTTAATTCGGAAAAACTAAGAAAGATGGCTTGCAGAAAAGAGGTATCGTTCAATCCGAATAATGAGTTGCCGGAAAGTGGTCGCGAAAAAGCTCTATTGATTAACAAAATCATGAAAAAGATCAGAATTTACGGAAGGAGGGCATTTGCCAATGATCCTAAACGAAGATCGGCTTATAATGTAAAATGATTTCAAATCAAAGCAGGTATTATCAGTATTATAGTAGAGAATAAATGGCATCTTTCCAGATACAACAACTTATACCTGCACAAAAAAATCGTCAACTGATAAATAGATACTACCCACACAGACAAATTCAAAGAGATGAGATAAGAGAAAAAGCTAAGAAATAGCTTTTATTGGATCAAACGAGAGTAAAAAGCGGTCCAGAAAACCGGGAAATATCAAATCAAGCCCGGAAAGTGTTAAATCAAAGCCGGAAAATGCCAAATCAAGGCTGGGAAATGTCAAATCAAGCCCGGAAATTATTAAATCAAGCCCGGAAAATACCAAATCAAGGCAGGAAATTATCAAATCAAGGTCCCGGGAACCAAAAATGGATAGCCGGAAGTAGTTTAAACCTTTGATTTGAAGGATTGTCGAAAATGTCTGAACTTTGATTAGAATGATTATTTTGATTGGGGCAGTGATAGAAGAAAAATCAAATTAATCACATTAATCAAAAAATCATAGCCTTTCAACCACCAAAAACGGACTCTGCGTCTAAGTGACTCTGTGTGAGATTAATCCGGAAGCTTGGAAAAATTGGAATGGCGCACGCGAAGCCGCGAAGATAGGACAAATGAGGGTAACACTAGTAACTCGAATAAGAATAATCTGACACGAATATACACGAATAAGGAAAAAAGAGTAAGGGCGATTTTCTGTATACTTTAAAGTACTACACAAGTCTGAAGCCACCTGTTTTTTAGTGCTTACTTTCGAAAAACCATTAATGCAAGGCCTATGATAATGAACAATGTTCCCATTAAATTATCTACAATCTTTTTATGTCTACCATACGTTACTGCAATAGGTTTACTGAAAAGCCAGTATGTACCAGCGGCAATAACAAAACATGCAACTAATAATTGAAACAGCCAAATATAATTGGAATAGATAAAAAGGACCTTTAAAGCAAGAACAAAAGACATTCCAACAATAGTTCCGAATATAACGTAAAACAGCGGATGATCATTCTGTATAAACTCAATAATTTTTCCTTTTGCTTACTTCGATTTTTTTTTGCATTCCAAATATAACATGGGAATACTTAACCTCAATTCTCCATATCTTGTGGAATATTCATTCAAGTTATTAAAATACCTTTCGTAACTGTTTACCCCCACATAAATTGCAAAAGGTAAGCCAAAAAATGTACTTATAAGGAATAATATAGCTGGTTTGATGGGATATATACCTAAGTTAACTAACTGTGCAAGAAAAAGACTTGTGAAGAACATAAAAAATAGAGTACTAGTGATAACCGGCTTGGTATATAGAATTAAACAATGGTCGAATAGAAGAATAGAAAAACCAATGGCACATTCTAAGTCCCCATTCTTTGCCGCGCAGTGCATGAGAAGGCTAATCGAAAACAGAAGACAGTTGCTGCATCACTATTAATTCTGAGAATTTTTCCAATTCTCAAACATTTCTTTCCAGTTGTTTTCTGCCAACTAACGGTCCCAAAGTTAATCTTTTTGAGATTTCAATATGTTCAAGCCAATTCCACCGGAAATTCCAGCGATTCCTTCACCAATAGCAATTCCGGCCGATGGGCGAAACTCCAGATTTTTATTACGATTTTTAATACCCAAACCTACATTTATAAACGGTGTAATAAGTGCGATACACCCAGGGTAGTCATTAAATATTATAAAAGAACCGGATAATCGTAACGAAGATGAAAGTGATAACTTTTCTTTCAATGGGTAAGTGAAAAGGAATGTGGGACTAAATACAATTCCTGTTTCTTTTTTATAGGACCAGTCTACTCCTAAAGGGATGTCTATGGCAAAACGATTTCTTTTAATGACAGGGAATTTTAAATTTATTTCGGCATAGCTACGGAGATCTTGCTTGTAATCGGATTCCGGTAATTTGTATCGGAAAATAAATGTCGCACCAACATTGGTATTATAATCAATACCATGTTGAAATCTTGTTCCACAATTTAATAACCAGGGGCCTTCTCCCAATCTTTCCCATTTAGCATATTGTATGCTAATTATTGGTGTGTAATCGGTTCGGCCAGGCTCCAGAAGCGTGGCTGTCTGATATGTAGAATGAATAAAGCAATTGCAAAAAAGTAAAATCAAAAATAGAAAACAGTGATGGATTTTCATAGGTATAACCATTTTCTTACTACATATTAATAATTTACCTGAGCGGGTTCGGGCTATCTGTGGTCTTAAACTATTTCAAAGTTATTGAAGGTAAAATTATATCATCATCCTGAAGCCAAAAATTACTGCAATAAAATACCGTATCAAAAATTATTTGATCTGACTTAGCTTTTGAGATTATTACCTTAAGGCTACCCGGTAGAGATTTTGATCCACAATCATTATCACAATCATTCTGTTCCCTAAAAGTACTCTTTTCTGTTTTATACGAACCATCAGATTTTAATTTGGCATGATAGTCATAATGTGTATTATAATCTTTTGATCCTTTTCTGATTGTTACTTTCATTTCAGCAAATGTGGTTGTATCACGAGCTGTAAAAGACGGTTCAATTACAATATTTCCATGAATACATCTGAAACACCAGCCATGAAAGAAAAATATTCCGCAATTAACAATATGCAATAAAATTAACAATATAATCAAAATTGCCAAGGATTTCTTCATATCTTACTTCCAAAAAGTAAAAGAAATAGTGCAATGTATTTTAGTACCATACCTTCTTATTTCAGATGGCTCCTGGTATTGAGGACACTACCGGCATAGTTACAGTAATGTAACAGCCCTAGCTCCAAGAAGTGCTCCAGGTATCATGATTAAATCAAAAAAATAATATCCATTATCATTTCTTAGAACACTGGTAAAGATTGATAATAAAATCGCAACAAAAGGAGCAAAAACCAAAACCCATATAATAATTCTATAGGGATAAGCAAACACTAACACCCAAAAAGAGAAAGCAATGGACATCTTAAGGCGTAAAGGTAATTTATCTCCACTCATTGTTTTTGTCCTTTTCAGGAATTATAATCCGTCACGACATATAAGGAAACCATCAATCAGCATGAATGTGGTCTTTGAGCTCATTGAATGCTCGGTCCGGATGCACGATAGCTCCAAAATGGACGATGAATCATCGCCAACCTCTGTTCATTTCAATTGAACCGTTCGAAATGTTTAACTTGCATTGTCGTGTTCTGTCTTACACTGGCTGTCTTTTTTCTTTCCTTTGCCGCCGCGCTATAATTCGTTCAGGTTTATTTTCACCAATGTCTTCCAAAACGTACAAAAGTGCGTCTTGGGAGAATATGTCTGACTTCAATATCAAAGAGCAAAAAACGATAGAATATCAAAATAATAAACCTTGCACATTAATTTTCAATCTTTTGGGTTAAAATAGTGCTCTGGTGTGTAATTTTGGATTCTGGAGGACTTAACGAGACAATTTTATCAGAAAAAATTGCTCCTATGTAATCTGACATAGATGTATGCCAGGTACAAAACAGATGAAAACATCTTCTCCCACAGAAACTGTATTATAAAAATGAAATTAACAACTTTCCTTTAAATGCTCTGCAGTAGAACTTCTGATTACTATAATCCTCTGTCCCCCACCCAAAAAAAACGCTAAAGTTTCTCCAAATCCTTCCGATAAACTTAACAGGATTTGTATTGGCCATGCAAAACCAAAAATGGTCAACCGGGCGGAAAAGGGAAGCTCCACTCGGATGACACGGAGGTCAAAACATACAAGGGAGGTCCTATGATCGGTGGCGTAAACTACGCTTCGTCTCAACTGGCCAGTATCTATAATACTGGTAATCAACAGCTCGCTTCAACTCTCACTAAAATCGCTTCTGGAAAAAAATTCCAGAACGCTGCTGAAGATCTTCTGGGTTTTATCCGATCCAATAAACTCAGTACCGAAATCAGCGGTTATCAGAAAGTTAAGGAAAATCTCACAGAGTTCAAAACCTTAACCTCTGCTGCTGTCCAGGCCGGCGGTGCTATCTATGAAGATCTCACCAAACTCAAGACTCTGGCTCAGCAATATGAAAGCGCAGCCGATGATGACCAAAAGGCTGAGTATAAAGCAGAATTCGACTCTCTGAAAACCAAGATCAGTAAAACCCTGGGAAACAGCAAGGTCGATGGTAAAGACATAATGCAGACTACAGAATCCATAGCCTCTGTTGTGCTTAATCCACAGGGGAACAGTACACTGACGATGCAGTTCACTAATGTATCCAGCAGTACCGTTATCGATGCCTTGGAATTAGCGGCAGAAGAAGAAGGTGGGGGGACTGCGACAAGCGTTGTCGACCAGATTGATGCAGAAATAGAAAATATGCTAAGTTACCTCTCCGAAGCAAAGGCATTTGATGCCATCGCCTCGCAGCAGCTTAAACTCAATGACACCATCATCAGCAGCAAAGAAGCGGTAAAGTCACTTATTACCGACATAGATGAAGCTGCTGAGACCAGCAGGATGATCGATGAGAGTGTCAGACAGCAGGCTGCAGTCTCCATGATTGCCCAGGCAAACATGTCACGGCAATCGGTGCTGAAATTGTACATGTAAAAGCCGGATACTGGACCTTCACTACAGTAGAAAAGGGAGGGGAAGCCCTTTTCTACTGTGGGGTAAAGTACACAAGGGAGGTGCTCATGATAGGCAGTTCCGGATCTGTCTCTTCAAAACTGGCATCGGTATATGCCTCCAATAGCAAGGCACTTACCGATGCCCTGTCCAGGTTGGCGTCTGGGAAAAAATTCCAGAGTGCAAAAGAAAACCTTGCAGGATTCATCTATTCCAACAAGCTGAAAAACCAGATCAGCGGTTATCAGAAAGTCAGGGAAAACCTGACTGAGTTCAAAGCCTATACCTCTTCTGCTGTAGATACCGCAAGTGCGGTTTATGAGAATCTTACCAGAATGAAATCCCTTGTCAGGCAATATGCTGCTACAACCGATGAAGAATCGCAGGCAGATTACCGGGCAGAGTTTGAATCTTTGAGGATTTACACCAGCACAATCTTGAGCAACACATCTGTTGATGGTGTCAATATCATGCAGTCAGGATCCCCGGTGGTATCGGTTGAGCTGGATCCTCAGAGAAGAAGTACTCTGGAGATGAATTTCAGTACCGTTTCTGTGAGTGATGATATCGATAGACTGACCATAAATGGGGAGGAAATAGACAGCATTATCAGCACCGAGATCGGAAAAATGCTGACATTCCTTTCTGAGGCCAGAGCATTTGACAATATCGCTGCTCAACAGATGAAACTCAGCGAGACCATAATAAACAGCAAGGAAGCGCTTTATTCTCTGATAACCGGAATCGATGATGCAGCGGAGATGAGCAAGATGATCGATCTGAGTGTTCGCCAGGAAGCAACAATCGCAATGATCGCGCAAGGCAACATGCTGCAAAGCTCTCTCTCGATGCTTTATGATAACGGTGGAAGAGAGGAAAAGTAGGAGGAAAATTAGAAAACGGAAAATCCGAAATCCGAAATTCGAAACAGGAAGCCGGATGTCGAAAATCGAAAATCCAGTAAAATCAGAAGTTCTGAAATTCGGTAATAGAACAAAACTTTAAAACTAAAACTTAAGCCCAATACCGGGCTCTGAAATCTAAAATCTAAAAACTGATATCTCAAATTCTCTCCTGGGGGGGAAACATGATAACCGGAATACCATTATCAGTAACATACAGGCGGATCGCCACTTTCAATAAAGTCAATGAAAACCACCTGGGAAATTCTCTTATCAATCTGGCAAGCGGAAAAAAGGTGCGGCAGCCTCAGGATGGAGTAAGCGATTTTTTCAGGGCACAGCGCTTGAGTCGTGATTCGAATGACTATTCACGGATAAAAAACGATATCGCCAGGGCATCGGCTATGATGGATGTGGTTGTAGATACAGGTGAAATGGTTTACAACGGTATCCAGCGCATGAAACAACTGGTGGATCTCTATTATGATGAGAGCACGACTGAGGATGAGAAACGGGCGATGCAGTCGGAATTCTCTTCTCTGGTAAAGCAGGTGTCCTATACAGTAAACAATACTTATTACGATGGGAAGCAGTTAGTCAGTGATTCCCGTGACAATCCGCTGGATAGTGTGAATCTGGATCCCAGAGATATTGATAAAAAAATGGTGATATCCTTCGGTGCAGAGCAGGTGGCCAATGTCGATGGGTTAATCCTGGGGAGCGGTTATAATGAAGATATCGCTGCAGTAAATGCAGAGCTGGAAAAAGCCGGATCTTATCTGGCAAGTGCGAATGCCTATTCTTTTGGCCTGAGTGCCCAATATGCCATCGCTGCAAAGAAGGCTGACATAAGTAATGCGGTGAAGGATTCGATTACCGGTACCGACAGTGGTAAGGAGATTGTAAGGGCAACCAATTACAGTATTCAGCATCAGAGCTCTCTGGCCATGCTGGTCCAGGCCAATCTGGTTCGCTCTTCTGTGGTAAGGCTGTTTTAGGGGAGCAGGAATCACCCGCTGGAAAGCGTCCCCCTTAATAAGGGGGGATATGGTAGGATTCTAGCCGGTAAGTGAGTTTTGTGGTTCATAAGTTTGGGGTTTCGGAGATGATGTTGCGGTGTGTACGTCGCAATCGTTAACTAGCCAAGTCTCTCAGACTATCCCTGAAAGGGCGACCTGGCTTAGCACAAGGCAACGCCCTGTGGATTGGATACGGGCGGTGGTTTGGATATTCGGAGATTGATAGATCCAAAGATTTGTTCGGAGAGCCAGAGATTCGAAGAAGCAGAAATTCAGAAATCATAAATCCATAAATTCAGGCGATTCTCTTACGCTCTTTCCACCTGAAGCCTGGTAATACCACTCTTTACAAAGTTGCTAATCCGTTCTGTCAGGCTGTCTTTATCGAGTTTGAGTTCTCTGAAAATTAACTGATTATCTCCGTGGCAGACAAACTCATCAGGAAGTCCTATGCGAAGGAATCTGGGCAATTCTATATCCAGGGTGTGGGCAAGTTCCAGAACAGCGGAACCGAATCCACCGGTAATTGTGTTGTTTTCCATGGTAATAATATGATGGTGTGTGGAGAAGAGCTGGGTATAGAATTCTATATTCAGAGGTTTGGCAAAACGTGCATCGACAAGAGTGGGATTATAGCCCAGTTGGGTCAGGTTTTCGCAGACCGAATTGGCTATAGAGAAAAAGTCGCCTATAGATACTATGGCCAGATCCTGTCCCTGTCTTATTACTTCAGGAACCGGAGAAACGATCTGGAATTCGTTGTCAATCGGTACTCCTAAACCGCATCCACGGGGATAACGTATGCAAACCGGTCCATTGATAGAATTAACTGCGGTATATAACATGTTGCGGAGCTGATTTTCATCACGGGGAGCCATGATTGTCAATCCAGGAACCGATCTGAGAAATGAGAGATCAAACATTCCATGGTGAGTAGGACCATCATCACCCACAAGACCTGCGCGATCGAGACATATAACAACGTTAAGTTTGTCCAGTGCCACATCGTGCATTATCTGATCGAATGCCCGCTGGACAAATGTTGAATATACTGCAATTACCGGCCGAAGTCCCTGATGAGCCAGACCTGCTGCGAAAGTCACAGCATGCCCTTCGGCAATTCCCACATCGAAAAAGCGGTCCGGAAACTCCTTGCTGAACTGTGTCAATTTGGTTCCATCGGGCATGGCAGCAGTGATGGCAACTATATCAGAACGTTTGCTGGCCAGCTCTATCATGGTCCTGCCAAAAATTTCACTGTAGGTGGGAGGTTTACCCGAAGCTTTTGTTACTTCACCGGTATCTCTGGAAAAGCAACTTATCCCATGGTATTTGATGGCATCTTTTTCTGCAAAGCTATAGCCTTTGCCTTTTCTGGTTACAATATGAACCAGTTGCGGTGAAGGGAGATTTTTTATGGAGTTGAAAACCTCTATCATTTCAGGAATATTATGTCCATCGATCGGCCCCAGGTACCTTAAACCCATGTCTTCAAAAAGTTTACCCGGAATAACCAGATGCTTCAGCGCATCATCGATTCCCCGCATTATACTTCTGATACTCTTTCCTACATTGGATCCGCCCAGAAGTCCCCAGATTTCCGACTTTATGCGGGTATATCTTTTGTCTGTAATAACCCTGGTAAGATAACGGGAGAGAGCACCGACATTCCTGCTTATTGACATCTCGTTATCATTGAGGATGACAGTCATGCTGGTGTTTTTTGAACCCAGGTTGTTTAGTCCTTCCAGAGCGAGTCCGCCGGTGAGCGCACCATCACCGATAATTGCTATTACAGACTGTTTCTTTTGGAGAATATCTCTTCCCATGGCAAATCCCAATGCACCACTGATTGAAGTGGATGCATGACCGACGGACAAGATGTCATGTTCGCTTTCTGAAGTCCTTGGGAATCCACTGATACCATTAAATTGACGCAATGTATTGAAACGGTCTTTCCTGCCGGTAATGATCTTATGACAATAGGCCTGATGTCCCACATCCCAGATGAGTTTATCCTCAGGACTGTTAAAACAGTAATGAAGCGCCAGGGTGAGTTCTACGGTTCCCAGACTTGGTGCAAGATGCCCGCCGGTGTGACTTACAACTTCAATCATGAAATCTCTGATTTCAGATGCTAATTGGGGTAATTTTTCTATTGGGAGTTTTTTAAGATCTGCTGGAGAATTAATGGTTTCTAATAACGTTCCTGGCACAAGATTTAATCCTTATTAACCCATTGGTGATGCAAAATATGTCATTATGGAACCTCGATTATTTTACATATCGGGAAAAATCCATAATTAGATAAAGATAGAATAAGCAACAATCTGGTGCAAGAAATCTTAAGGCTAAAATAGTTTCTACCGGCCCACTAAATCCCCCGAAGGGGGACTTTAAGATCGCATAATGTGACTGTGAATTTGATCCCGGGGTCTTTTCCGTTCTTAAGTCCCCCTGTGGGGGATTAGGGGGCTCAGTTCAGCGGATCCAGGGGACCACTGTTAGTGTTCCGGGCTTTAGGGGGCCGGTAGTGGGGGGCCCAGAGGTGGTAATGAGCCTGGATTTAAGGGGCATTCTTAAAGATCTGTTTGAAGCGGAAGGGGCTTTCTACTATTTTGTACCACTATGGAAAAAATTCACTCCTTTTCGCTTCTAAAGACCGATAAAAATTCTCAAGCCAGAGCAGGAACTTATTTAACAGCACATGGTACACTTAATACTCCCATATTTATGCCGGTAGGGACCCAGGCTACGGTTAAATCGTTGTCTCCTGAAGAGTTGTATCAATGCGGATGTCAGATAATTCTTGGAAACACCTACCATCTTCACCTTCGACCGGGATCGGAGTTGATTAAAGATGCCGGTGGATTGCACAAATTTGAAAACTGGAATGGTGCGCTTTTAACCGACAGTGGCGGTTTTCAGGTTTTCAGCCTCAGGGATATCTCAAAAATTACCGAAGATGGCGTTTCTTTCCAATCCCATATCGATGGATCAAGGCATTTTTTCTCACCAGAACGGGCTATCGAGATCGAGCACAATCTGGGTGCCGACATAATAATGGCTTTTGATGAGTGTCCGCCGGCAGATGCTTCGCCGGAAGTCATTTCCAAAGCGGTGGAGCGGACGATTCGATGGGCGGGCAGATGCCTTGAAGCCCATAACAGTACTCCGTTTCATTTTGGTTTTCCGCAGGCGCTTTTTGGTATTGTGCAGGGAGGGGTAATCAAGGAGTTGAGGGAACACTGTGCAAGAGAACTGGTAGCCATGGATTTTCCCGGTTATGCACTGGGCGGTCTTGCCGTAGGTGAAAGTATAGAGAACACCTATAAGGTGGTTGAGTACTCGACCGGCTTTCTTCCGGAACACAAACCAAGATATCTCATGGGAGTAGGTACACCGGTCGATATTCTCGAATGTATTGAACGGGGTATCGACATGTTTGACTGTGTTCTTCCCACTCGTAATGCCCGTAATGGCTCTGCCTTTACTTCACAGGGAAAGGTAAATGTGCGGAATGCGAAATTTACCAGAGATTTTGATGGCATACTCGATCCAGAGTGCTCATGCTATGCATGTAAGAACTTCAGCATGGCCTACATTCGACATCTGTACATGGCAGGGGAGATCCTGGCACTGAGGTTGATTTCTCTGCACAATGTTCATTTCTACATGAATTTAGTCCGTCAAGCCCGTGAGCATATTCTTCAGGGCGACTTTGGAGAATGGAAGAAATACCAGATCTCGCGTCTGAGTTCTATGGATAAAGCGGTACCCTAATCTACTAAAATCCCTGCCCCCTAAGTCCCCCAGAATGGAGCCCCCTAACCCCCAAAGGGGGAACTAAGACCCACAAATCAAGCTACATCGTTACATTATGCGATCCTAAAGTCCCCCTTTGGGGGATTTAGGGGGCGGGAATGCGTTACACCCTTCGATTCAATGTGTTACAAATATTAACCTTATGGCTATGCCCTAATCCCCCGAAGGGTGACTTTGGACCATACCCGAGGGTTAAGCCCACCAAAGTAGTATTAAAGGATCTTAGAATTTGTGTATTGCAATTTGGAATTTGTTTCGAATTTCGAATTTCCTTCCAATTTCTTTCACTTCGATATTCGATATTCGATATTCGTTATTTTTTCATTATTTAAGATTTCATTCATAGCGCCGGTACGATATCCCTGAAGATCGATGCAGCACCAGGTGAACCCGCATTGCTTCAGTAGATCTGTCAATTTATCGCGTTCTGAAAAGCCCTTCTGGATCTCCTGGGGTGATAATTCCAGTCTGGCCAGATCACCATGACTTCTGACACGAAGCTGATTATATCCCTGATCGTGCAGTGCTTTTTCTGCTTTTTCTACTCTGGCAAGTTTTTCCCTGGTAATTGCCTCTCCGTAAGGGAATCGGGAAGCCAGACATGCCATTGATGCCTTGTTTGCAGTGGGAAGTTTAAAGTAGCGGGAAAGGGCGTAGATATCTGTTTTTGACATATCTGCCAAAGACAGGGGAGAGATGATCCCCAGCTCATTCAGTGCTTTCCTTCCAGGTCGGAAATCACTCTCATCGCTTCTGTTGCTGCCATCAAAGACTGCACTGATATTCCTTTTTTCGGCCATTTCAACAATACTTGTAAACAATTTCTTTTTGCAGTAGTAGCAGCGCTCGGGAGGGTTGTTGACAAATTCCGGGATGCTGAAAAGATCGGGTTCAATGAAATCCGGTTCCAGACCGAGAAGAGCGGAAATCCTCTGCACATCATCCAGCTCTGATTGCGGATAGACAGGAGAAGTGGCTGTGACAATGTGAAGGTTTCCGCCCAGTACCTCTTTACTTACAAAGGCCAGAAGTGTGCTGTCGGTTCCTCCGGAAAAGGCAAGCAGGGCAGAAGGAAACCCGGTTATTTGCTTTTGAAGAAATTCGAGTTTTTGGTTAAGTGATTTGTCCATGGTAAATTCTGTTCTGGCCTTCTAATCTATAGCTCCCTAACCCCCAAAGGGGGAACTAAGACCCACAAATCAAGCTACATAGTCACATTATGCGATCCTAAAGTCCCCCTTTGGGGGATTTAGGGGGCTCAGATTTAGGCTCCTCTCACTCCTCAAATATCCAGGTGCTCAGATAACGCTCGCCGGAATCGGGCAAAATTGCCACAATCATTTTCCCACTGTTTTCCTCTTTTTGGGAAAGTTGCAATGCAGCCCACAATGCGGCTCCCGATGAAATACCCGTTAATATGCCCTCTTTTTTTGCCAGTTCCCTTGATATCTTAGCTGCATCATTATCTTCGACTGCGATAATCTGATCAATAATTCCTCTATTCAGGACATCGGGGATGAAATTGGCACCGATCCCCTGTATTTTGTGCTGACCGGGTTGACCACCCGAGAGCACAGGTGATTTTTTTGGCTCTACTGCAACGATTTTTATCTCTTTTTTACGCTCTTTGAGGACCTCTGCTATTCCGGTGATAGTGCCGCCGGTACCAACCCCGGCAACCAGAATGTCTACTTCTCCGTTTGTGTCTCGCCAGATCTCTTCGGCAGTGGTTTTCCTGTGAATTTCGGGGTTAGCGGGGTTTTTAAACTGTTGTGGCATAAAAGAATTAGGTATCTGTGTCAGCAGTTCCTCTGCTTTCTGTACTGCTCCATTCATGCCCTTTAAGCCTTCGGTTAAAACCAGTTCTGCCCCTAATGCTTTAAGGATTTTTCTCCGTTCACTGCTCATCGTCTCAGGCATGGTCAGTATCAATCTGTAACCTTTTGTTGCCGCAACAAATGCCAGTGCAATGCCCGTATTTCCGCTGGTTGGTTCTATGATTACCGAATCCTTATTTAATAAACCCTGTTTTTCGGCGCTTTCTATCAGAGCCAGTCCAATCCGGTCTTTAACACTTGATAGGGGATTGAAAAATTCGAGTTTAGCAGCAATCCTGGCTTTTCCGTCTTTGTTGAGTTTATTTATCCAGACAAGAGGTGTATTGCCGATTAATTCGGTGATGTTATTAGCAATGGACATAAATACCTCCAGGTATTCTATTTCTTTGAATTCGGTTAACAGAAGTATGGCCTGATTATCTGTTTTCAAGTTAAAATAAATATCCAGTTAAGAAACTGTCAAACAAGGGGTATGAAGCACAAATCACAAATTCTAAATCACAAATTCTAAACAAATTCCAAATTACAGAATCCAAATCCGAAACGGGGAAAAGGAGTAGGGAGGGAAAATTCGAAATCCGAAATTCGAAATCCGAAACGGGGAAAAGGAGTAGAGAGGGAAAATTCGAAATCCGAAATTCGAAATCCGAAACGGGGAAAAGGAGTAGGGAGGGAAAATTCGAAATTCGAAATTCGAAATCCGAAACGGGGGAAGGAGTAGGGAGGGAAAATTCGAAATTCGAAATCCGAAACAGAGGAAAGGAATAGGGAGGGAAAATTCGAAACCAGAAACAGGAAAAGGAGTAGGATTTGGAATTTGTTTTAATTAGCAGGGCACTACTGGCGCTTTTTAGTAATTTAATCTTCAGTGGCATCAATTAGTATATTGAGTTTTTATTCTCCGAAAGGAATTATTTCGCCATGTTTGATGGATTATTGCAGAGTTCAGAGATTACTCTGACAGACTGTTGCAGTCTCAGAAGAAATGAGAAACTATTGATAATTTGCGATCCACCCAGCATGGAGATCGGGACGGCCATTTATATGGCAGCCCAGAACCGCTGTCAGGAAACGGTTCTGGTCATGCTTACTCCTGAGAACCGCCAGGGTAGAGCTGAGTTTCCGGAATCGGTTATCGAGCTGATTCGTAGATTTGATGTCGTGGTGATTCCGCTCTCAACCAGAGCCTCACATGTTCAGACCAGACAGGTCGCAACAGAAAGCAGAGTCCGCATTGCTTCATTTCCCGAAATAACCACAGAGATTTTCAGTCGAACCATGAATGCTGACTGGCGAAAAATCGGGGTCAATACCAGAAAAGTTGCAGGCAGGCTCAGTACGGCAAAGAGTGTGAGGGTCGTAAACGGGTATGGCACTGACTTCACTTTTCAGACGGACGATTCCGCTATACTTACCGATGATGGACGGCTTTCTTTAGAAGGCGGTTTCAATGTTTTGCCTGCAGGTCAGGTGTGCCTGACACCTAAAGAGGGTACATTGGAAGGAGTTGTAGCAATCGATGGCTATTTTTCATTTGACAGGAGAAGACCTCAACCGCCTTTGATTCTGGAGATTCAGCAGGGGATTATCTGCAGCATTGGAAATCATCCCCTTACCTCTGAGCTTGAAAAATATTTCAGCAAATATAAGGAAACAGCCCGAACTGTTTGCAGCTTGGGGCTGGGGCTTCTTGATAGTGCAAAGGTAAGCGGAAACCTTTCTGAGGATAAGGTTGCCTTTGGAGCAATCCATCTGACATTTGGCAAAGAATTACCCCATATAACATCGGGAATACTTCCAATGGAAGGAATATCCAGCGGCTGCACGGTCAGTGTCGATGGTAAACTTTTGCTTCATGATGGAACATTTGTACAGTAACACTTCCATATTCCGGGATTTAACGACAGAAAGAGTATGGATGAGGTATTGAAATTCAGAGGTTCACAGGTTGTTAGCAAAATCCCCCGCTGGAAGCGCCCTCCTTAATAAGAGGGATATCACAATGGTAAGAAAAATAATTGAGCTTATTATAGCTACCTTCTGTTAAAAAGTGGTAATATTAACGATATTGATGATAGTTGTACAGTAATACGGAAATGCTGGAACATGAGTAAAGAAAAGGACAGACAGACCATTTTTTCTTATATAGAAAAAAACGGAGTCTTTGATAAAGATGCCTCTGAATCAACCAGGCATTCCAGTTCCGTAAAAATCTGTCGCAAGCATTCTGTCAGAGTGGTACTGGATCTCCATGGCATGAAATCCGATGATGCTGCCCGCAGAGTCAGATCATTCATTACTCAAAGCCGGAAAAAAGGAATCCGGGAAATTCTTATTATCCATGGAAAAGGGAATCATTCTGTAAACCAGGGAGAGCCGGTATTAAAAAGAATGGTTCGTGATTTACTGGAGAAAGAACTTCATCATACGATAAGAAATTATCGGGCTGCTCTGCCCAGAGAAGGAGGAGACGGAGCTACGGTGGTTTATCTGAGGTGATTTCCTCGGTTGGACTTTGCATGCGTACCCAAAACATATCCGCATTCTCGTATTCCGATTGATCCACTGGGCATTGCCGCTCCCGCCTCCTAAATCCCCCAGAATGGAGCCCCCTAACCCCCAAAGGGGGAACTAAGACCCACAAATCAAGCTACATAGTCACATTATGCGATCCAAAGTCCTCCACAGGGGGGACTTAAGAACGGAAAAAAAACCGGAATAAAGTTCACAGTTACATCATGAGATCTTAAAGTCCCCCATCGGGGGATTTAGGGGGGCGGGAGATTTAGCGGATATCGGGGAAATTTTGTTAACAATTGGAATTAAGCCTTATGGCTATGGGGATTAGGGGGCTTTCAGCCAATCCATCGCATTACTATCGATTATACACCGTTCTTCTGTTCCATCGGGTTTCACACTGTAAATCTGTTTCTCACCATTTTCATATTCCCGCTCGTAGACAATAGTTTCCTGGCCATTTACCCGTATGGCCATGGGATTTCTTTCATGGTAGGTTTTAACCTGGTTACTGGTGCTAAGTTTACTGTATCGGTAGGTGGTGATATCTGCTTTGGTCAAGTCGAGAAGGTTAACCCCTGAAGAGTAAACCAGAGTTTTTGAATCGGAAAGCCAGCAGAACGAGAATACATTGCTGTAATGAGTAACCTGCTGGTGAGTTCCATTGATACGGTCATACACCCAGAGATCCAGTTTTCCTCCATAATTGAAACGATCCGAAAGGTAACCAATATACCGGTCATCAGGGCTGAATACCGGTTTACAGTGATTAGCATCAACATTTGTAATATTGAGCGGAAGCTCTGCAGCAAGGTTGCTCAGAAAGATCTGCTGTTTACCATCACGATTGGAGCAGAAAACCATATACTCATTATTGTGCGAAAAGCTTACCGAATGTTCTGATGACTGCGGCCAGCAGACTACAGGATACGCCGGCCCTCCTTCACAGGATGTACGGTAAATGTCGCTGTTGTTATTTTTGCAATGTGCAATCGAATAATAGATCCATTTTCCATCAGGAGTAAAAGCTGCATCCATTTTACCGGCACTGTCACTGAGTAACCTCCGGTTGGCACCTGTCAGGTCGACGAGTTCCAGCCGGTTGCATCCGCCACTGTCCGAGACAGTATAGGCAATCTTACCTGCAGCTAAAGACATGACCGGATTGCTGCATTCACCGAATCCCCTTGCAAGAGGAACTTCTGCATTCCTGCCGATCATTTTCAGGTAAATCCCGTCATTACCATCCCTGTTTGACACAAAAGGAAATACTCCATCGGTTGATTCTTTTGTAACATTCTGAGAAGAATCATTCTGTTTCTGCAGGTCAATTCTGGCAGAGATCATTTTTGTAAAATCGTTGACAACAGAATCCGGCTTTATTTCATTGGTAATGGGAATAAGGCGGTTTTCCACTCCAAGAAGTTTCTTGTTTTGATCAAACCTCAGGATAAGATTTCCCAGATATTTACCGGCATCACCGGCAGACAGCAGATAAGAGTTGCCGGCTCTCATGGGTGCGGCAAAATGCTGATCCAGGCTCCCGCAGATAATTATCTCAAAATTCTGCAGTCGGTTCACCAAAGCACTGATATTTTGCCAACTGTCATGTATTATCAAAATACGTAAATCACAGGACTGCGCATCCGGGGTTAACAGCTTTTGAGGATCCAGTGTATTCAAAGCATGAGCCTTGTTTTCGGGAACCAGGCTTTTATTGATAAAGGAGGTGACATATAATTTATATCCGTTGTTTTTCAGGATAGAAAATGGCATAAAAGAAGTTCCGGAGCTGTCATTCGCATTGGCAAGGATTAATTTGTCAGGAAAAGAGGACTCAGTCAATATTTTGCTGTTATATGAAAACTCTTCGTTTCCAGCACAGACTGCATCGAATTTGACATGTTGCAGATAAAGGGCAGCAAGTCTGGTCTGCAAGGGGTTGGCATCTGCACGGATGATGTTGCCGGCCTGAATGGTAAAGATTACCGGGAACTGACTGCGCAGACTCTGAAAAACGGTTCCATGACGGGCGATTCCTCCCAGAGATCCGGAGTAGGGCGGCGGGAGAAACTGATTTTTCAGGTTACCGGAATAGACAATCGAGATTTCCTGTTTTTCATTTCGTAATCGTTCCGATTTTATCCGGTTTAAAAGAGCATGTGCTTTCCACAGGTTAGGATCCATCCGAAGCGCTTTGAGTGCATAATTTCTGCAAAGGATAAACCTTTTTAGCCTGTAGAATTTTTCTGCAACCTTGTAATAATCTTCGGCTGTGCGTTTCTTCTTCTCTTCCATCTGGATCTTTACCGTTGCGGACCATACCGGACCTAACTCTTTTGAGAGATTTTTCCATGCCGCTTCAAAGCCATAAATTTTATAATGAAAACCTGCACCGAGCCCAAATCCGGAAATCGATGGCTTTACGCCGTAGGTAAACTCGTATCCTGTAAAGAAACGGAAATATTGACCAGCCTTGATTTCGGTGCTTATGCCTGTAGCTACCGGTTCGTCAGCGATTTTTCTCACGCCTATACCAATATCAAAATCGAATCTGGAGGTTATGGGAAAGTAGGATGGTAAAGGGCGAATAAGCAGTGATAATCCTCCCTGAAGAGGGAGTGATTCGGTGATGGTTCCATAGGAGATACCTGTTCCAAAGTTGGCCATATATAGCCGGGCGGAGAGCATCTTGACGGGGGTTGCCAGAAGATCGATGGAACCGGCCAGGGCCCGGCCCGCTTCATGATCCAGCCTGCTTTCGATATAGGCTGCAGAAACACCGAAACTGACTCTCTGATCCAGAAATGCTCTGGCATAGGAAGCTCCCAGGGCCAGCTCAAGCATTGATGGTTTTGAGGGTTGCTCATCGATATCCCGTGCGTTTTCGAATTTGCCGGGAGAAAAGACCTGCGCATAACAGCCGAAAGTCCCGATATCTTCGATTGGAAAGAGTGCCCCGGTATACTCTTTTTTGAGGCCCATTAGCCATTGAAGGTGATGGAGGGCGAATTTGTTTCGGTTTGACAGTGCCGAGTTGGCGCTGAAAAGTGGAAGATCGGTGGCATCCATGGCTCCGGGTGAAGAAGCCAGACCTCGGCCAAGTGTTACTGAGGAGAGAGGGAGGGTGAGGAAGTTGCAGGTGGTATGTCCGCTGTTTCTGCCCCGGGAATCGGTAAGCCAGTCGAAGTCGAAAGCAGAAAGCCTGAAATTTATAAGAATTATCAAAAACAGTGTTATTGAAGACTGTCTGATCATTATTTCTATAATCCGGAAGAACGGGCTTTGGAACTGTGAAATTTTCCTTTATTCTATAATTGTTTATAGGCTTTTGGTTTAAAAATCTTGAGGGGGCAGCTAAGAATCCCCCGCTGGAAAGCGCCCCCTTATAAAGGAGGATGAGGGGGATTCTAGCCAATGAGTGAGTTCCGGAGTAAGAGTCTTGAACTGCGATTTGTGTGATTAGGATGATAGACCATGATTTAAAATGAATTCCAATCATGCAAATCATGTAAATCACAATAATCAGAGTTCAGACTCTGAGGAAATGTCCTGAACTGTGATTTGTGTGATTAGGATGATAGACTATGATTAAAATGAATTTCTATCATGCAAATCATGCAAATCATAATAATCATAGTTCAGACTCTGAGGAAATGTCTTGAACTGTGATTAGTGTGATTAGGATGATAGACTATGATTAAAATGAATTCCAATCATGCAAATCATGTAAATCACAATAATCATAGTTCAGACTCTGAGGAAATGTCCTGAACTGTGATTAGTGTGATTAGGATGATAGACTATGATTAAACTGAATTTCTATCATGCAAATCATGCAAATCATAATAATCATAGTTCAGACTCTGAGGAAATGTCTTGAACTGTGATTAGTGTGATTAGGATGATAGACTATGATTAAAATGAATTCCAATCATGCA
>Ga0209723_1000727_pt1 | contig 58566 bp, 49 predicted proteins | sample BiotimSIPDNA_2_FD_185750 | JGI IMG/M metagenome (GOLD analysis project Ga0209723, IMG submission 185750) | Anaerobic biogas reactor microbial communites from Washington, USA - Biogas_R2 time_0 SIP DNA (SPAdes) (version 2) | ecosystem: Engineered > Bioreactor > Anaerobic > Unclassified | place... | reverse complement strand
CGTTGCTCTACCCAGATCAATTCGCCTGTATTGTAACCAAGAGAAGTGGCTCTGTTCAATACCCGGTCAAGGTCAGCAGGAGCCATTTCAGGAGTACGCGAAAGTATCCATAGATATTTTTCTTTTTTACTGCCTATCAGGGCGAATGTGTAATTTTCGTCAAGATCAAGGACCCAATAATCTGAATAAAAGAAAAGAAAAAAGGATACTTTCAGAGCTCCGGGATAGTTCTCGTCGGGTATGTATGCTTTAGCTTCGGCTTCATTGAATTTTCCTTCAAAAGAGTCTTTGTAACCCGTATTGAGCACTTTGATCTTTCCGTCTTCCCTCAGTGAGTAATTGGCCGTTGCTCCAACCAGTCCTCTTTCAAAACTGTGGTCAAAACGAGCGATTTCATACCATTTTCCCAGGTAACGGTTCAGATCCAATTCCTTTACGGTATCATCTATGGTTACATTAAATTCAGGATTATCCTGAGCCCCGCATCCGGCCGCAAAAAGCAGTGCCGCACAGGACAGAATTACGTTCATAATTTTCATATCAATATTTTACAAAGATACGAAAAGAAAACGCAATATAAAAATCAAACATTCGTCTTGAAACCTGAATAAAAAGCAGTTACATGACCAGGAAAAAATCGTTTCAAGACTCTCATTGTATTTTCTCCGGTGCAATGACCGGTATACAAATGCAATTGCGGATGGTTTTCGATGATCAGGGATGTAATGCCCAATATGTCTTCTTCTGTTTCATATCCATCCCTCAGGTGTGTACCTCCTACAAATGAAGTTATGGGGTCTTTAACCACGGCACTTGCCGCTTCCAGTGTATTTAGTATCCCTCTGTGGGTGCATGATGAAATAACCGTATTCGCTTTTTCTCCTGTGATCAGCAGGGCTATTTCGTGCTTAAAAGGGTCAGGTGCGTCTTTTCCTTTATAATTCCATAAAAGATTCGCGTTGGCCAGAGGCAGGGGATAGGTGGAGGGTATATTTGCCAACAACCATACATTATCAGACAGTTTTACATTTTCAGAAGGATGCCACACAAACCGTGATGCATAATGGTTGAGCAAATCCCGGTCCAGTCCGATATCCATTCTCTGATCGTTTCTCATCGAAAGACACGTGCTTTCTTGTACCCATTCAGATAAATGAATAATAGCTTTTGAGTTGTTTTGCAGGAAAGTCTCCAGGCCTCCGGTATGATCGTTATGGTTGTGTGATAAAACCAGGTGATCTACCTGTGATATGTCAATACCTGAGCTGGTGGCATTCGCCGCAAACTGCCCAGAAAGACCGGTATCAAGCAGCCACTTACGCTTTTCTTTTTCAAAATAAATGCTTAAACCGTGTTCGGTCAAACGTTTTTCTTGCAGGGGGTTTTCAATCATTGGACGATCGTCCGTCAAAATTTCAAGAATATCCATAAAGACAAAGATAAGGGAATTATACCTATATTTAAAGTATGAAACAGGAAAGACTTAACCAAATCATTGAGCTTTACAGACATAGGGCTAAAGCTGCCCGGGAAGCTTCCCTGTTGGACAAAGCCCGGGAGATGGACGATTTTGCTGATTTTGTTGAAAACAATTCGGGATCTTTTCTTGATGATGCTTATTCGAAAGAATCCGAATTATGGGAAGAATATGAGAATAATTACTAATGCAATTCGTACGTACGGGTCCCTTTTCTGACTATTGTTCCTGCCTGTTCCATTTGTTTTATGGCCCGGGCAAGTGCCGGTCTGGTTACACCGAACGTATCTGCCAATTCCTGTTGTGTATGAGGAATGGTGAAAGTGCCGGATCCGTTGATGTGTTTTTGTTCCATAAAATAGGACTTCAGTTTGCTTTTTATGGTCCCGAACTGAAGTAAACGTACCCTTTCTGATAAGAAAAGACACCTGTCCGAGATGCTGTTCAATACATTTTCCAATATCCGGACATCTTTTTTCATCAGCCAAAAAAGTACATTTTTAGGGATGTAAACAACGGTAGATCCCGTAAGAGCAGTTAATGTCACAGGAAGCCTGTTCTTTGATGCAAAAAGAAATGAGGGTGCTACAGCCTTGGGAACCGAAATGTCTTCAATGACAGCTTTTACTCCTTCCCGGTTAGTCATTTCGGCCCGTAACGTACCCTTTTCTACAATTAAGAGCGATTTGTACGTTTGATCCTGAATGGCTACTGTTTCGCCCCGTGAAAAATCACGGACACGGCATTTTCCGTCCAGCATACTTTCCAAAGTATGTTTGTCAACGCCGCGGAATAACGGACACTGGTAAATGTCTTCCATGTAACAAAAGTAACATAATAACTCTGTAAAAAACTATATTTTTGTAAATTAAATTGATATAAATGAAGAGGACAGTTGTCAAAATAGATGAAAAACTTTGTAACGGATGCGGGATTTGTGTTACCGGATGCCATGAGGGAGCGCTCCAGATGATAGATGGGAAGGCCGTTATGGTAAGCGATCTGTATTGTGACGGGCTGGGAGCGTGCATACCCGAGTGTCCCCAAGGGGCGATTTCACTGGAAGAAAGAGAGGCGGAGGCCTACAACGAAGAAGCTGTAATGGAACGTATAGCTCCCAAGGGTGACAAAGTGATCCTGGCTCATTTAAAACATTTGCAAGACCATGGTGAAACCGGTTTTATGAATCAGGGGATTGATTATTTGAAGAAACACAATATTAAGGTGGATCTGTCTTCCCTGTTTCCCACTGTATCCAAGGACAATACATTTGTTCCGGTAATGCACAAAGCCGTAAACTTCCCGTTCCAGTTACACCTTATAAATCCGCTCAACTCGGTTTTTGCAGAAGCTGATCTGTTATTGGCTGCCGATTGTACAGCCTTCACAGCTACGGGTTTTCACAACCGCTTCCTGAAAGATAAGGTTTTAGCCATTGCCTGCCCCAAGCTTGATTCCAACCGCGAATCATACATTGAAAAACTGGCTGTGATGATAGATCAAACTAAAATAGAAACACTGACTGTATTGGTCATGGATGTTCCTTGTTGTTCAGGCTTGATGGAACTGGTGCGCCGGGCACGCGAAAAGTGTCAGCGTTACATCCCTGTCAAGAAAGTCATTATTACCGTAAAGGGAAATGTGAAATCCGAAGAATGGATTCAATAAATAATAATACACTTTAAATCAATTTATTATGAGTATGTTTTGTTTTCAGTGCCAGGAAACGGCCCGCAATCAGGGTTGTACCGTTAAAGGAGTGTGCGGTAAGGAATCCCAGACCGCAGCGCTCATGGATTTACTGCTCTATGTAGGCAGGGGTGTGGCTATTGTGCAAAAATCATTACGGGACAAAGGTATAGCTGCCGATGTACCCGATCATTTTCTAATGGATGCCTTGTTTTGTACAATTACCAATGCCAATTTTGATGATTCTGCCATTAGTGAACGCATTGATAAAGCTTTGGAATTGAAGAAAGAACTGTTGCGGAAAGCTGCCGAAAACGGGGTGGATGTTCCCGATATGCCGGAAGTCAAAATTCAGGCGGAAGCTGCAGACTACCTTACGAAAGCAGACAGTGTGGGGGTTCTAAGCGAAGCTGACGAAGATAAACGTTCCCTTAAACAATTAACTATTTACGGTTTAAAAGGTATGGCTGCCTATGCGGATCATGCCCTGAATCTGGGATTTGAAGATAAAGAGATCTATCGTTTCATGGAAGAAGCCTTGTTCCAGGTTTCCCGAAACGATATATCGGTAGAAGATCTGATATCCCTTGTACTAAAGACTGGAGAAACGGGTGTTAGAGCCATGGCTCTTCTGGATAAGGCAAATACTACCGCATACGGGAATCCCGAAATGACTAAAGTCAATATCGGGGTTGGAAAAAATCCGGGGATCCTTATCAGCGGGCACGACCTTAAAGACATGGAAGAACTGTTGGAACAAACCGCAGGTACGGGAGTGGATGTCTATACCCACGGAGAAATGTTACCGGCCAATTATTATCCGGCATTCAAGAAGTACGATCATTTCGTAGGCAATTACGGCAATTCATGGTGGAAGCAACGTGAGGAATTCGAAGCTTTCAACGGAGTAATTCTTTTCACGACCAACTGTATAGTTCCTCCTCTGAAAGATGCAACCTACCTGGAAAGAATGTATACCACCAACTCGGCAGGTTATCCCGGGGCAAAACATATTCCACCAAGGAAAGAAGGAGAAAGGAAAGATTTTTCCGAATTGATAGAAAAAGCAAAACGGTGTCAACCTCCCAAAGAGATCGAAAAAGGTGAAATCATCGGAGGATTTGCCCATCACCAGGTTCTTGCATTGGCTGACCAGATAGTGGATGCTGTCAAATCCGGAGCCATCAAACGTTTTGTGGTTATGGCCGGATGCGATGGACGTATGAAATCACGTCAGTATTATACGGATTATGCTTTGGCTTTACCCAAAGACAATGTGATCCTTACAGCCGGATGCGCCAAATACAGGTATAACAAACTGCCTTTGGGTGATATTAACGGCATACCTCGTGTATTGGATGCAGGACAATGCAATGACAGTTATTCGCTTGTCGTTATTGCACTGGCATTGAAAGACGCATTCGGACTCGAAAGCGTGAACGATCTGCCTATCTTCTACAACATTGCCTGGTACGAACAAAAAGCAGTCATTGTATTGCTGGCACTGCTAAGTCTTGGTGTGAAAAACATTCACCTGGGGCCGACACTTCCCGCATTCCTGTCACCTAACGTGACCAGTGTACTGGTAGAGAAATTCGGAATAGGACCTCAGCCCGAACTGAGTTAAAAGGGGCCCTCTTCAACCTTTATTGATGATGTCCGGAGATCCTCAGGATACCGGACATCATTATATAAAGACTTATACATCCCATCATGGCCAGTCCGGGATGGTTTCCGGTTGAGAGCAATGTTACAACCAGAATAGCACACAATCCCAGGAAAATGTATCTTACTTTGTTTTCCCTTAATCCGAATCCTTTATGTTTGAGAGAAAACATGGGTAGGTTGCTGATCAGCAGGAAAGACAGAACTACTGACATACACGGAATGAACCATGATGTCTGCATGAGTTCTTGCCAGGAAAGGTTGGCCCGGGTATAGTAAACGGCAGCTGCTATCAGCAATGCGTTGGCAGGAGTGGGCAATCCAAGAAAACTGCTTGTCTGGCGCGTATCCACATTGAATTTTGCCAGACGTAAAGCAGAGAATACGGCTACAAGGAAAGGGATGAATGCCAGCCATTCCGAGGGGGCCGAAGGCAGGTATACCACATAAAGCATAAAAGCCGGTAAGAGGCCGAAACTGATGGTATCGGCCAGGGAATCCAGTTCCTTCCCCAAGGGAGAGTAAGCATGCAGTAACCGGGCTGCAAATCCGTCCAGAAAATCAAAAACGGCAGCAGCTATCAACAGCCAGAAAGCGATGTCTATCCTGTCTTTAAAAAGAAAAGCAATTCCCAATGCACCACAAAGCAAATTCAGGCAGGTGATGGCATTGGGAATATGTAGCAGCAATTTTTTCAAAGTCCCAATTTTTTACGGAATTCTTTGGGAATGGCGTCTTTATGTATCATGTAACCGATACATTTGCCACGGAAATAATTTTCTGACATGTGTACGAAACCTTTGTATTTCCCGGTCTCGCCCCATGAATTTTTTGTAATGTAGAATTTCACACCGTATTGGTCGTGTGCAATTCCGGTGACGTGCATCAAGTGGTCGTCGGTAGTCCGGAAAGTTTCGTACCATTGCTGGCGGATTTCCTGGGTCACTTCAATTTCATCGACGGAAGGATCGTTTCCCGGGACAATTGCCACTCCGTTTTCCTGTGAAAAGTCACGTGAAATATTTCCGTCCCAGGCCAGGGTGTAACCGTTTTCAAGGGCGTGGTCTGCAATAGCCATGAACTCATCCAGAGGTACATTGTAGTAGCGTTCGTGTTCCCAGTTGTCGGGTATTTCTACAGGTACCTGTTCGTAGAACGGGTGGTGTGTGTAACTGGTTATCTCTACATAATCGTCCATATTCAATCCTGTATATTCCAGAAAAGTCAAGGGTGTGTATTCCTGACCGTCGTATACAAATGTGTCAGGCACCCGGCCAAGGTAAACATCCAGGAGAGCATCCAGAAGTTCTCTGCTTTCAGGGCTAATTATCTTTGCTTTTACGGGAATCTCAGCCAAAGCATTCAGATATCCCTGTAACTCGGAATGGTTGTGTCCCGGAGAATCGTAGGCAATTCCGGGGTAGGCTTCTTCCGGCATGATCCCGTACCGGGCAATGGTATTTGTGGCTGTATGGCTTAAAGATCCGGGGCCGAGGTTTCCGTTGCCTCTTCTCAGGTAATTATCAAAGAAACGGGTTTTGTAGGTGTTGCGTACAACGTACATTTCCGAAAGATCCATAACCGGTTGGCCCATACGTATCAATTCACTTTCCAGGAAAGACAGCGTGGCAAAGCACCAGCATGTCCCGGTACGGCCCTGGTTTTTAAGGGTTGTTGACGGGTTATCGGTAACGGTAGTGAATTCATATTGCTGGGCGCTCAACGAACCTGTGAGTACAACAGCAACAATCATTAAAAGGAATGTCTTTTTCATCATGAACAAGGTTAGTTGATGCCCATTTTTTTACGGATATCCTTAGGAATGGAATTCTTATGTACTTGAATATCCATAGTCTTGTACTGAACGAATTTTTCGGTAACGTACCACAGTCCTTTATAATTTCCGGCATCATCTCCCCAGGAATTCTTTACCATATAATATTTTGTTCCGTTCTGATCTTTGGCTATTCCGTAGATCTGCATACCGTGGTCATCCGTAGTCTGTTTGTTGTCGTAGGCTTCCTGGCGCATTTCCTGTGTGACTTCCTTAATCTCGGAAACCGGAGCCTTCAGGTTCCTGAAAGCGTTGTTCCTTTCTGCAGGAGACATATCCAGCCATTTGGCCTGGTCGGATCCGACCATTTCTTCCGGGTTGGTAGTAGGATACATGGCAATCCCGTTCCTCCCGAATCCCGTTTCGGAAACGTCCGATGCCCACAGTACGGTGTAGCCTTCCATAACAGCATTATCAATGACGGCCATCAATTCTTCCATGGGGACGTTATAGGAAGTTCCCCAGAGCCAGTTGTCCGGAATCTCAAGTGCGAATTGCGTGTAAAAAGGATGGTGTGTATAAGATGTAATATTGACATAATCATCCGGATTGAATTCCAGAGACTCGGCAAATGATTTTGGCGTGTACGTGTTGCCTTTGTATTCGAACGTTTCGGGAATATCTCCCAGGTAGGCATCCAGGGCTCCCTGAAATGCATTTTTCCAGGCCGTTGACAATTTTCTGTTAGGGTTCTTTTTAACGGCATCAACAATGCCCTTAAGAACTGCAGTCAATTCACTGTGACGGTGCACTTCTTCCCCGTAATTAAGTCCCGGCATCACTTCATTGGGAACGATCCCGTATTTGCGGATAACATAGAGGTAATCGTCAAAACCCCCGCCCTGTGCAAAATTCAGAAAGCCGTCCAGGCGAACATACCTGTCGGCTTTGTCGGTATATGTTTTGGAAACCACGTACATTTCAGAAAGATCGTACTCACCTTTTCCCATTCTGATGAGTTCGGATTCCATGAATCCAAGGGAGGAAAAACACCAGCACGTTCCTGTGCTGCTCTGGTTTTTAACAGGGGTGATCGGATTTTCCTTAACGACTGTAAATTGAAATCCTTCTTCGGTTTTTTCTTCTTTTTCCTGGGCCGAAGCCGTAAATGTAACAACAGCCAGGGCCATGATAGAGAATAAGATACGTTTCATAAAAAGTGAATTTAGGGTATATTAATGTATTTGTGTGTTTGGATTGATATTCTCCATTCGGGATTGGCTTTGATATAGGAAACGATGTGCGGCATGACAGATTCCCTGCGACTCCATTCCGGTTGAAGGAACAGGTGGCATTCCGGGTTGACTTTTTTCCTGTTGAACTCGGCCCATTCCATATCCAGCGGACCGGTTACGATGACTTTCAGTTCGTTGGCAAGGGAATAAATCCCGGGAAGGGGAGGATGATTTTGCTTGGGAGAAAGACATATCCAGTCCGGTTGACCACTCAAAGGTTTAGCCCCGGAAGTTTCAAGAAAAATGCTGATATCCCCTGCTGCTTTCAACCCTTTGCATAACGGACCGAGCGGGTAGGTCAGCGGTTCTCCGCCGGTGATCACAACCGCACGGGCAGGATAACTGACGGCACGGGCAATGATATCGCTTACAGGAACAGGCGGAAAAAGCGAGGGGTTCCAGGTACATTTGGAATCACACCATGAACAACCTATGTCGCAGCCTCCCAGCCTGATGAAATAAGCGGCCCGTCCGGTATGATATCCTTCTCCCTGGAGGGTATAAAAATCTTCAACAAGAGGAAGCAGACGGCCTTCATCCAATAGCGAGTTCATTGTACAAATGTAAAGAATAATTGTGACAAATTGTCAGAAAAATCGCTTTGGAACAAGGTTTGAAGTTGAAAGGGCGTTATGAACGAGCAAAAATATACCATACAGGCGCAGGAATTGCTGCAAGCGGCAGTTCTCACGGCGCAGGCCGGATCCAATCAAATGATCGAGACCGGTCATATACTGAAAGCCATTTTAGCCGACCGGGAAGGAGTGGGCGTGTATCTCTTGCAGAAAGCCGGAGTGAATACCGATATACTGGAGAAAGAACTGGCCGGATTGCTGGATAAATACCCCAAACAACAGGGAACGGCTGATACTTATTTATCGCGTGATTCCCAGGACGTGCTGCAGAAAGCCAGGGTCATTGCCACTAAAATGGGAGACCAGTTTGTTACCGTTGAACACATTCTGGCCGGATTGGCCGGAGGAAAGGACGACGTTGCTAAAATGATGCGTTCCCGCGGGTTGAACGAAGACCACCTGAAAAAAGCCATAGAACAGATACGTCAGGGTCGGAAAGTGGATTCCCAGACGGCAGAGCAGACTTTTGATGCCCTGAACAAGTACGCCGTAAATCTGAATGAGCTTTCCGCAGCCGGAAAAGTGGACCCAGTAATAGGACGCGATGATGAGATAAGAAGGGTCCTTCAGATACTCAGCAGGCGTACCAAGAACAATCCCATTCTTGTTGGTGAGCCGGGTGTGGGAAAAACGGCCATTGCCGAAGGCATTGCCCAGCGGATTGTTACAGGAGACGTTCCCGATACCCTGAAAAGCAAGCAGCTCTATTCCCTGGATATGGGAGCCCTGATAGCCGGTGCCAAATACAAAGGTGAATTTGAAGAACGACTCAAAGGCGTTGTAAGGGAAGTTATATCAAGCCAGGGGGAGATCATCCTTTTCATTGATGAAATCCATACCCTGGTGGGAGCCGGAAAAGGGGAAGGGGCCATGGATGCAGCCAACATCCTGAAACCGGCTTTGGCACGTGGAGAACTCAGGGCAATAGGATCCACGACACTGGGAGAATACCAGAAATATTTTGAACAGGATAAAGCCCTGGAAAGACGTTTCCAGATGGTTATGGTGGACGAACCTTCTCCGGCCGAAGCCATTTCCATACTCAGGGGCCTGAAAGACCGTTACGAACAACATCACAAGGTACAGATCAAGGACAATGCCCTGATAGCGGCCGTGGAATTGTCACACCGTTACATTTCTTCCCGTTTTTTGCCGGACAAAGCCATTGACTTGGTGGATGAAGCTGCAGCAAAACTCAGGTTGGAAATGAATTCTGTTCCCGAATGTATTGATGAGCTGGAACGTCGTATCCGTCAGCTGGAAATTGAACGCGAAGCCATAAAAAGGGAAAAGGACAAGGAAAAGCTGGCCGTTTTGGGAAAAGAAATTGAAGAGTTGTCCGCTCAATGTGATATTCAACGTGCCAAATGGCAGGAGGAGAAATCGGTTTTGGAAAGTATCCAGCAAAAGAAAAAAGAAGTTGAAGATTTGCGCTATGCAGCCGCCGAAGCCGAACGGCGGGGAGATTACGGAAAAGTGGCCGAGATCCGTTACGGGAAGATCGTGGAAATTGAAAAAGCGATTGAATTGCTGAACAAACGGAAAGAATCATTCACCCGCTCCATGATCAATGAATCCGTCAACGAAGAAGACATTGCCGAGGTGGTATCCAAATGGACCGGTATCCCTGTGCAACGCATGCTGACAGCAGAGAGGGAAAAACTTTTAAAACTGGAAGAGGAGCTTCACAAGCGGGTCATCGGGCAGGACGAGGCCATAGGGGCGGTAGCCGATGCGGTACGGCGCAGCCGTGCCGGTTTGCAGGATCCGCGTAAGCCCATAGGGTCCTTTCTTTTCCTGGGAACCACCGGAGTGGGGAAGACCGAATTGGCCAAAGCACTTGCCGAGTTTCTTTTTGACGACGAGAACCTGATTACCCGGATTGACATGAGTGAGTACCAGGAACGTCATTCGGTGAGCCGCCTGGTAGGTGCGCCTCCGGGATATGTGGGCTACGACGAAGGAGGACAATTGACAGAGGCCGTCAGAAGAAAACCCTATTCAGTCATTCTTCTTGACGAGATAGAAAAAGCGCATCCGGACGTATTCAATATTTTGTTACAGGTTCTTGATGACGGGCGTTTGACCGACAACAAGGGAAGGGTGGCCGATTTCAAAAACACCATACTGATCATGACTTCCAATACGGGTTCTCACCTGATACAGGAAAACATGCAGGAAGGCACGGAAGATCCTGTGCGGTTTGAAGCAACAAAAAGACAGGTAATGGAATTGCTTCGCAGAACGTTGCGGCCTGAATTCCTGAACCGCATAGACGAAATCATTATGTTCCATGCCCTGACACGGGAAAACGTCCGGGACATTCTGAAACTGCAGATTGCCGGTATCAACAAAATGCTTTTGGAGAAAGGTATACATATGGAACTAACGGAAAAAGCACTGGACTACCTGCAGGAAAAAGGATACGAACCTTCCTACGGTGCCAGGCCTTTAAAACGTTTGTTGCAAAGGGAACTGGTCAATGAGCTGGCCCGAAGGATACTGGACGGCACATTGGATGTGAAAGGGAAGATTACGGTTGACAGTGACGGCAATGCACTGGATCTGAGGGATTCCTAGAAAGGATCAAATCGTTCCGGGTGCTTGCCCTTAACGCCTTTGTCAATATACCATTGTTTGATGCGCTTCATGTCTGCTTGTACATCATCTGTAATGAGTACCTGTTCCGCTACGCCTATCTCCTTACGTCCCCAGTCAAAATACCCGTAATATACGGGAATGTCCAGAGCCCTTGATATGGTGTGAAACCCCGCTTTCCAGTTTTTTGTGGGTTGACGGGTTCCTTCGGGAGCAATGGCCAGATGCATGTAATCTTCCTTACGGACTGCATCAATCATATGTCTGGCAAAAGAAGCCCCTTTGCCCCGGTCTACCGGAATGGCTCCGGCCCATCTCAATAATCCTCTGAGCGGCCATACGAAAACATCGCTCTTTACCAGCACGTTGGCTTTTCCTCCTATTCCGTTATAGAACAGGTAGGAAATGACAAAATCCCACATGGAAGTATGGGGAACACCCAAAATAATGCATTTGGGAACGGGAATCGGCTTGCCTATGAGTTTCCATCCCATGATGCGCGTGGCAATGAAGGCACAGATTTTTTGTTTGATCATTGGAACAAAGGTAGAAAAAAAGCATTATTCCTGCACAACCTCTTTCAGGATGGGGGTAAGAGCTTGTTCCATTTTTTGCAAAACCTGATCAAAAGCCGGATTCCCAATGCTGCCCGTATGGGTATGAACAATATTTTTTTGCGCCTTGTATGAGCCATTTCCAAGACTGTCGGCCACCTGGCGGTATGCGTCCCTGAATGGGATTCCTTCCAGGACCAGGCGGTTGACCGATTCCACGGTAAAAAGCAGGTCGTAACGTTCATGGGTAAAGATTTTGTCGTTGACTTGCATTTGCGAGATCATAAGCCTGCTTATATTCAGGCATTCAAAAAGCGAATCTATAGCGGGAAAGAGCAAGTCCTTCAACAGTTGATAATCCCTGTGGTACCCGTGGGTAAGGTTGGTGCACAAAAGGGTGATCTGGCAGGGAACTCCCTGAATGACATTGCACCGGGCACGTACAAGTTCCCATACATCCGGGTTTTTTTTATGGGGCATGATGCTGCTGCCGGTAGTCAGCGAATCCGGAAAATCAAAAAACCCGAAGTCAGGTCCCGAATAAAGGCAACAATCTGCGGCCAGCTTGTTGAGCGTACCGGCCAGCGATGCCATGGCAAATGCCAGGGAGCGTTCGGTTCTTCCACGGCTCATTTGTGCGGCAATGCTGTTGTACTTCATTGTCCCGAATGCCAAAAGACGTGTTGTTTCCTCACGGTCCAGAGGGAAAGAATTTCCGTAACCCGCGGCTGAACCCAAGGGATTCTGGTCGCTATGCATCCACGCGGCCGTTAACTGATGAATGTCATCAACGAGTGTCTCGGCATAAGCTCCCATCCAAAGACCGAAAGAAGAAGGCATGGCCGGTCTTTCATGCGTGTAACCGGGCATCAGCACGTCTTTGTACAGGCGCCCCTTTTCCTGCATCAGGTCAAAAAGGCTGCGGACTTCCCGTGCAATATTCCGGCACACGTCTTTCAGGTATAGATGGATATCTGTCATTACCTGGTCATTGCGGGACCTTCCGGCATGGATTTTTTTGCCCAGATCGCCCAGTTCACGCGAAAGGAACATTTCCACAAATGAATGAATGTCTTCCGCTTCCGGACCGATTTCCACTTCCCGGTTAAGGATCTTTTGACGCAATGCATCCAGGGCTGTTGTAAGCGTATCTGTTTCCTTCCTGGTCAACAATCCGGTCTTTCCCAGCATTTTTACATGGGCTATGGATCCTGTAATATCGTACGGGGCCAGCCTCATATCCCACCCGGCATCGTTGCCGATTGTAAAGCGGCTGACTTCTTCCGGTGTTTCAATCCCTTTTTCCCAAAGTGTTTTCATGATCATTATAAGGTAAGGTGAGTAAGTACTTTTTTATAAACATCAACTCCCTGCTGCAATTCAGACAAGTATATGAATTCATCCGGTGTATGTGACCGGGCTGAATCTCCCGGGCCGAGTTTTATAGCCGGGCAAGGCAGGCGCATCCAGTCCGATGTGGTCGGGGAAACGAACGTTGGAATCCCCGCTTTTTTTACTGCATCCCGCAACGGATGACCTTCCGGGGTTACCGAGGCTTTATTGGCCATATTTCTTGGGATCAGCTGACCCGAGACCACGCTGCTGAGCCTTTCCACGATCTCCGCATTGCCGCAGGCGTCCGTGGTACGAATGTCCACCACGTAACGGCATTCTCCCGGGATGACGTTGTGCTGCGTGCCGGCCTGTATCTGCGTTACCTGCAGATGTATCTTTCCCATGATTGCCGAGTTTTCCGCGAACGAAAAATTCCGGAGTGCGGCAATGTCGTCCATTGCTTTGTAAAGGGCGTTGATGCCATCGTTTCGCGCGGCATGTCCCTGACGTCCACGGACGTAGCCGTCCAACACCAACAGTCCTTTTTCACCCGTGGCAGCCTGCAAGCCCGTAGGCTCACCTACAATAGCGCATGCGATATCCGGATAACGGGGCAAAACAGACGCAATCCCGGCCGGATCCGAGTTTTCCTCTCCTGCGGCAAGGATCAAAACCAGGTTGTAAGGCAAGTCGTTGAGGGAGCAGAAAGCCTCTGTCATAGAAACTACGGACGCTCCGGCATCATTGCTTCCCAGACCGTAAAGACGGGGTGCTCCATGGTCATCTTCCTGAATAACCGGATCGTAGGGATCACGTGAATAACCGGAAGCCGGCATGACCGTATCGTGATGTGAACAAAGCAGAACGGTTGGTCGGCCTTTCCGGTGAGGTTCTTTGCATGCTATAACATTGTTTCCTATACGTTTTGGCTGCATACCCGTTTTTTCAAACAAGTGATCTGCCAGTATCGCGGCAGTCTTGTCTTCCTTTCCCGAAACCGACGGGGTTTTTATCAGGCGACACAGCAATTCGGTCATGTCTTTCATAGTTGCACGGATGTTTTTCCAACATAAACTTCTTCAATTCCGGATTCCAGCGCTTCCAGCGCATTTTCAACTTTCGGTATCATTCCCCCGTAAATGATGCCTTTTTTGCGCAGTTCCAGGTATTGCAGGCGGCTGAGCAAGGCCAGGGGTTTCTCTGAACCCGGGCAAATGATCCCTTCCCGGTCGAATACATAGCGCAGGCGAACTTTGTATTTCACGGATAAGGATAAAGCTACAGCTGAGGCTATCGTATCTGCATTTGTATTCAATAATTGTCCTTCGCTGCTACAGGTAACGGGAGAGAAAACCGGTATGATTTGTTCATTCAAAAGGCTGTCAATGAAAAGGGCGTTTATGCTACCGGGCATCAAATCACCGGCCAGTCCGTAATCAACAGGGCGGGGATCCCGTTTCCGGCTTATGATACACTTTCCGTCAGCTCCGGTCAGTCCCAGCGCCCTGCAGTTCCGGGCCGTCAGGGCAGCTACCAGTGTTTTGTTAATCCATCCGGCATACACCATAACAGCAATACGAAGTGTTTCCTGATCCGTAATCCTCCTTCCTTCGTGCATCCGCACCGGAATGGCCAGGCGACGGGCAAGATCGGTAGCCATGACACCGCCTCCGTGGACCAGTATCTTTCGTTCCGGACATTGACAAAAAGTGTCCAGAAAACTTTCCAGTGTTGCGGGATCATCAATAACGTTGCCGCCAATCTTAAAAATATCCAGATACATGGTCAGTGCTGTTTTAAAAGTGTTTCCAGAATGCTTTGTATGACTGCCTGGGCGGCGGTTTCCCGATTGGCTGCCTGCGGAATGACCAGCGATGCCGGACTGTCCAGCACCCGGTCACTGACGATCATGTTTCTGCGTACAGGAAGGCAATGCATGAAGTACGCGTTGTCGGTCAGCTCCATTTTCCGGCTGTCTACCATCCATGACATATCCTTGCTCAGGATCTTGCCGTAGACAGGATCCCTGTATGCGGCCCAATTCTTTGCATAAATAAAATCGGCACCCCGGAAGGCTTCTGACTGATCGTAAACGATTTTTGCTCCGTGTGTAAAACGTTCGTCCAATTCGTACCCCTGGGGGTGTGTTATGGTCAGATCGTAACCTGCCGCGACCATCCATTCGGAAAATGAGTTGGCTACTGCCTGCGGAAGAGCCCGGGGATGGGGAGCCCAGGTAAGTACGACTTTGGGTTTCGGTTTCTTTTTGAATTCTTCAATGGTTATGTGATCTGCAAAACTCTGCAACGGATGTCGTGTGGCCGATTCAAGGCTGATAACGGGTTTTCCAGAATACCTAATGAACTTATTCAGTATTTCTTCGTTGTAATCGGCTTCTTTTGACTCAAAGCGTGCAAAAGAACGAACCCCTATGATGTCTGCGTAACAGCCCATTACCGGAATGGCTTCCAACAGGTGTTCCGGTTTGTCCGAATCCATTACCACTCCCTTGCGTGTTTCCAGGTTCCAGGCGCCCTGTTGTACATCCAGCACAATCACGTTCATGCCCAGATTTTCGGCAGCTTTCTGGGTGCTCAGTCGCGTCCTCAGGCTGGAATTGAAAAACAGCAACAAGGCAGTCCTGTGTTTCCCCAGGTTGCAGTTCGCAAATGGATCTTTCTTTATTTCCATGGCCTTTGCCATTGCCGAGTCAAGGGACCCGATGTCTTTTACCGATGTGAAATGTAACATTGTTTAAAAAATTTGATAAACGTTTCTGCCTCTTGTTCCGTCAGGCACAGAGGCGGCAAGAGCCTGATAATATGTGTACCGGCGGCACCGGTGAAAATCTGTCCTTTCATGAGCAGGTCCTCCCTGAGTGTAGCGCTTGCGGGATGCTCCGGCCTGAGTTCAAGGCCTATCATAAGGCCGCGTCCTCTGTACTCGCTGATCCCTTCCGAAAAATGGCCTATCTCATTTTTGATCAGGGAGCCCATTCGTGCCGCGTTGCTCATAAGGTCTTCTTCCTCTATAACCTGCAAAACGGCCAGAGCAGCGGTACAGGCCAGGTAATTTCCCCCGAAGGTAGTACCCAGCTGCCCCTGAACGGCTTTGAATTCCGGAGCTATAAGAAGCCCTCCCACAGGGAATCCGTTTCCCATACCTTTGGCCATGGTTACGATATCGGCACGGATTCCCGCGTGCCGGTGGGCAAAGAATTTCCCGGTACGCCCGTATCCGGACTGGATCTCGTCCAGGATCAATACCGTGTCGTGAACGGTGCAAAGAGCCCTGATCTTTTGCAAAAAGGCGGCTGAAGGTTCTCTTATTCCGCCCACTCCCTGGATGCCTTCCACTATGACGGCCGCATATTGGTTTTGTGTGAAGGCCTGTTCCAGGGCTGCAAAATCGTCCAGATCAATAAAATCAACGTGGTGATTTGCATTGAAGGGGGAGCAGATAGATGGATTGTCGGTCAGGGCGACTGCTCCGGAAGTCCTTCCGTGGAAAGACCTTTTGAAAGCCAGCACACGGTTTCTTCCATTGCGGAAGGAAGCCAGTTTCAGCGCGTTCTCGTTTGCCTCGGCTCCCGAATTGCACAGGAAAAGAGCGTACCCGGGGTACTCCGAGATGCGCGTAAGCGCCTCGGCAAGTCTTTCCTGGAGGGGGTTGACAATGGCATTGGAATAAAATCCGATGCGCTGCAATTGTTCGGAGAGGGTTTTCACGTAAACCGGGTGGGAGTGGCCGATGGAAATCACGGCATGCCCTCCGTAAAGATCCAGGTACTCCCGGCCTTTATCGTCGGTTATGGTACAACCCCGGGCCTTAACGGCGTTGATGTTCCACGTTTTGTATACAGGAAATAGCGGCATAATGTTTTGGATTAATAAACGATGGATTTTAATTGTAAACCGGTGGTTTGTGGCAGTCCGGTGATCAGGTTCATGTTCTGCAGAGCTGTCCCGGATGCTCCTTTCAACAGGTTGTCCAGTACGGAAGTTATATGCAGCATGTTCCCGTGTTTTTCAATATGTATCAGGCATTTGTTGGTATTTACAACGTCTTTCATACTAAGTTCATTGTCAGATATGTGTACAAAGGGATGGGCAGCGTAATAGTTGCGGTAGAGCTCAATGGCCTCTGCCTGGTCCCGGTTGCAGGATGTGTATATGCTGGTCAGGATACCACGGGAAAAATCTCCCCTTATGGGTACAAAATGCAGTTGTGGAATCTCCGCTTCCATGGCTATGGACAGTGTTTCCCGGATTTCCCCGGTATGTTGGTGCCGGAAAGCCTTGTATACGGACAAGTTGTTGTCCCGGTAAGGAAAATGGGATGTTTCCGAAAGCCTGGCACCTGCTCCTGTAGCTCCCGTGATGGCATGGACATGAATGTCGTCCTGCAACCATTTTGCCCGGGCAAGAGGGATCAGTGCCAGTTCAATGGCCGAGGCAAAGCATCCCGGGTTGGCAATGTTCCCGAACGCTTTGGCCTCTTTCGCGTATGTTGCAGGGTCGGGATACGATTCGGGCAATCCGTAAATAAACCGGCGTTTCCCTTCCGGGTTTGCGTTCAGTGACCTGAAATCACGGCTCAGGTCTATGATGTGACCAACCTTTTCCAGGTCGTTTTCCCGAATGAATTGGCGTGACCGTTCGTGTCCCAGGCAGAGAAACAGCACGTCAATGCTTGTCAGGGGCAGTGTCTTTTCAAATACCAGTTCCGTGTCCCCGGCCAGGTCCCTGTGGACCGAAGCAACAGCCATGCCGGCCCGCGACTGGCTTGTGATACCGGCAATCTCTATATTGGGGTGATTCAGAAGCAGTCGAATGAGTTCTCCGCCCGTATACCCGGCTCCCCCGGCAACGGCTGCACGTATTTTATTCTTCATTGCCGAGTGAATTGTAAATTTTTACGGGTAATGACATGATTCGGGTGAATCCTTCCACGTCCGTTCCGGAAAAAGCGGTAGTCCCTTCCCCGTAATCGCCGAATTTGCCGTTCATCAGGTCGTAAGGGCTTTCACATCCTTTTAAAAAGAAGGTGTCGGGAACAAGACGAACCCATACCTTTCCGGTGACACGATCCTGGGTGTTTTCCAGGAAGGTTTCAATATTTCTCATGACCGGGTCTGCGTATTGCGCCTCGTGCAGCATCATGCCGTACCAGTTCGCCAATTGTTCTTTCCAGTAGAGTTGCCATTTTCCCAAAACGTGTTTTTCAAGCAGGTGATGTGCTTTTATCAGGATTAATGGGGCGGCAGCTTCAAAACCTACCCGTCCTTTGAGTCCCACAATGGTATCTCCAATATGGATATCCCGGCCGATACCGTATGGAGCGGCAATTTTATGAAGTGTTTCAATGATCTGAAGCGGGTTCATGGATATTCCGTTCAGGGCTGCAGGTTCTCCTTTTGCATAATCTATGACAACGGTTTCGGTACCCGTTCGGGTGCGTTTCACAGGATATGCTTCTTCCGGAAGTTCGCCCAGTGAATGAAGTGTTTCTGCACCACCTATGCTCGTTCCCCAGATGCCCTGGTTAATGGAATATTTGGATTTTTCCCATGGGTAGTCAAATCCAATTTTTTGCAAAAAGGCGATTTCTTCCTTTCTGCTGATTTTTAATTCTCTTACGGGTGCCAGCAATTGCATTTCCGGTGCCAGTACGTGGATGAAATAATCAAAACGAACCTGGTCGTTACCTGCTCCGGTGCTTCCGTGAGCAATGGCGCCGGCGCCCGTTTCCTTTGCATAATTGACTACCGTCATAGCCTGAAAAGCGCGTTCCGAACTTACCGATAACGGGTATGTGTTGTTTTTCAGCACATTCCCGAAAATAAGGTACTTCAGGCAACGGGAATAATACGTTTCCCTGATATCTATGGTTTTATGGGTTACGGCTCCCAGTTTCAGGGCTTTTTCCTGCAGGGTCGAAACTTCTTCTTCGGAAAATCCTCCCGTATTTACCAGGAGGGTATGCACTTCCATGTTTTTTTCCCGCGTCAGGTAAGGGATGCAAAAAGAGGTGTCCAGACCTCCGCTGTAAGCCAATATTACTTTTGTTTTCATGGGGTGTTGTTTTTTATTGTCTGTTGTTGTTCTTTCTGTTGTTTTCTGGCGGGATGTTCAGCCGGATCGTAAAGCATGCCGGTACAAAGGCACATGCGTTTTTCATTCCGGATGAGGATGTCGTAATTACGACACCCTTTGCAACCGTCCCAGAATGCTTCATCCCGGGTCAGTTCCGAAAACGGAACAGGCCTGTAACCCAGTTTTGAATTGATTTTCATAACGGCTGATCCCGTTGTAATGCCGAAGATCTTTGCATCCGGGTACAATTCCCTGGACAAATGGAAGATCTTTCTTTTGATTCTGGAAGCGATTCCCAGGTGACGGTAGGCGTGGTCCACTATAAGACCTGAATTTGCCACGAAAGATTTATTGCTCCAGGTTTCTATGTATGAAAAGCCTACAAGTTGTTTGCTATCGAGTGCTATTACGGCTTTTTGGCTGATCATTTTTTCTTTGATGTATTCCGGAGAACGGCGGGCAATACCTGTTCCACGTTCCAGGGCGGATATATACATCAATTCACAAATACGTTCTGCATAGCCTGTATGAGAGGCATTGGCAACAAGAATGCGCACATTCATTGTCAAAAAAATATTAAGGTTATGGGATGTTGAGAAAAAAGACGGAAAGATGGGCATACAGGATGCAGGAGCTGTCGCTGCACCCTAAGCCCTTACTCGGACACGTAGAATCTGTAAAGATGTATTCATTCCAGGACAAAAGTAAAAACTTATGCGAACAAACGACAATATAATTTTATTTACTTACTGATTCTTTCTATTCATGTTAAAAAAATTACAAATAACATTTGTTTTTGTTCTGCCGGCTTATAGTTTGTTAAGGCTGCGGAATATACCTTCAATTGCTTATATTTGTAATATATACACGGTATTATGAAAAAAGTATTTTTCCTGCCTATTCTTGGGTTTTTCTTTTGTGCATCGGGATATATACAGGCTCAGGTTCACGATCCCCATACTCTGTCAAGGATTGCTTTAAGGGAACACGTTTCATTTCTGGCTTCGGATTCATTGGAAGGACGTCTTACTGGTACTGAAGGGAATCTTATTGCCGGGGAATACATAGCAGATCGTTTTGCGGACATCGGACTGGATGAGTACAACGGCACCAGTTATTTTCATTACTTTGATGTAGAAATACCTTCCGCTATTGGTGAGATCCCCCTGGTAGTTCTGGAGGGTTGTAACGTAATTGGGGTTTTGCCCGGAACGCATCCAAAGCTTAAAAACGAATATATTATAGTTGGAGCCCATTACGACCACCTGGGAACCTTGCACGGAAACCCGGGTGTCATCGATTCTGTTTATAACGGGGCAGATGACAATGCATCGGGAACGGCTGTCCTGATAGAAACGGCCAGGTATTTAAAGGAAAAAGGAGGTTTGCCCAGAACAGTTGTTTTTGTTGCTTTTGACGGAGAGGAACAGGGCTTGTGGGGCTCGGAGCATTTTCTGAAAGATTCTTTGTATCCGGTCAGTCAGATCAAAACGATGATCAGCCTGGATATGGTTGGGTATTACAGAACCTCGGGTGTGTTGAAGGTAATCGGTACCGGGACATTGGAAGATTCCCGGCAATGGCTGACTCCTTCGGATGTTTTGAAAGTTCGTTTCATATCTTTTGAAAACTCTCTGTTAGGAGCCACTGATACCAGGAGTTTTGCAAAATCACAAATACCCACTCTGTTTATTACTACCGGGAGTGAATCTCCTTATCACAAAGTGGAGGATCAAGCAGAAGGGATCGATTACGAAGGACTGGTTGGAGTGACTTCCTATGTGGGCAGGTTGGTTTCAATGTTGGCAGCATATTCGCATCTGGCCCCGTCGGGTAAGTATGCCGTAATTCATCATGTACCCGAATACGCTTTTTTCTGGGGCCCTTCCGCTGCCTTTGGAACCAATCGCTTTATGCATACCAGGGGAGTTCTGGAAGGCAGACCGGGTTTTTACGCTGCCATGGGAGCCGATGCAAGGTTTCTCTGGAAAGGATTTTTGGAATTGAATCCGTCTGTGCAGTTAGAGTACATAGGAGCACGTCATGCAGAGACACCGGGGGTGTCTTATATGAACAGAATTCATATGTTTGCCTTGGGGATCCCTTTATCGGTACGGGTTTATTTTCCGCACTTCAACAATTTTCCCATAGGATGTTATGCTTCCTTCTCAACTTATTACAGGTACTACCTGGCCGGACAGATCAGCAATCCGGCTTTTGAATTTTCCGATGTTTTCAGACGTCATGAATGGGGAATAGGCGTAGGATTGGGGTTGCGTGCTTCTGTTTTTCAAATTGGATACGAACTCAGACTGGGCCTGACTGACCGTTTCAGACCGGGTTTCATTGAAGGTTACAATGTGAGGAATAGTATGCAGTCAATTACGTTTTCGTACTTTTTCTGACAAAAGTCAGTGCACTTACACGATTCCTGTAGGAAGCGTATTCCGGCTTGTTGGCCAATTGCCGGTTTTCCATCAGAGGTATGCTTATGAAAAGGAACATCATGGTATTTAGCAGGGCTCCGATACCGGTCCACCAGTAATGGAAAGGAAGTACGGAAATACTCATTAAGTATACGCCCCACCACATCAGGATCTCTCCTGAATAATTGGGATGACGGGCGTATTTCCACAACCCTGTCTCACACACACTTCCTGCATGTGTACGCCGGAAACTGTGCAATTGTCTGTCGGCAAGAAGTTGTATCAAAGCAGCACCTGCACTGATTGTGAAACCTGCGAAAGTCAGCAGGTTGGCGGGACCTACATTGTCAGGGGACGTGTGCAGATTCTCCATCACTACCAGGGCAGGTAACATGGCAAAGAATACGATTAATGTTGGCATGTAGTGAATGCCAAAAAAATTGATCAATTGCCAGATTCCCGGGAAATCATTTCTGAACTTGGTGTACCGCCAGTCCTGAACACCCAGATCCCGGAAGGTATAGGCCCAATTTGCTGTCAGGCGTATGCCCCAGAACCAGACCGCGGCCAAAAGCAGCACAAGAGATGCCGGTATGGTTCCGGGATCTAAGAGATTCAAATGGAAAGCAAGCAGGATCATGATGACAGGGGGAGCAACACTCCAGTAGGGATCGTACACGGAAGAATTCTTGTAGTAAACACCCACAAGCCATACGAGTATTGTAGCAACGGTATCTGCAATAAAGATTTTTGGAATGATTCCTTTGATCTCCCATAGGGAGCCGGTCAGGTTATAGACAAAAATTCCTGTAATAAGGGCCAGAATATATGTCAGCAGGATGATCAGAAACGATCGGGATCTTGTTTTTTCCATGGTTTCAAAAATACAAAGATTATTTTTATATATTTGAAATCATGAAAAGATTTATAATTATTTTGCTGGCAACAGGCTTCTTCCTGCCCGCTTTCGCTCAGCCGGACCCTGTTATTGTTGAGAGTATTTCTGAAATTTCTGCCGACAGTATTGAATCAACTGTTATGAAACTGGTAGGTTTTGAAACACGTCACAACCTTAGTACCCGTCAGGATCCCAATAAGGGAATCGGGGCTGCCTGTGAATGGCTTTACACGAAAGCTTCTTCTTACATACCTGACTCAGAGGGACGGCTTACCGTAAAAAAAGTTCAATATAAAGCAGGAGGCCCGGGCACCAGACTGGAAAGAGAAGTCTCTCTGACCAACATTATGGCTGTGCTCCGCGGTACAGGATCCCACGAGATTGTTTTGCTGGCACATTACGACAGCCGGGTAAATGATAACAACGATTCTACGTCCTTTGCTCCGGGGGCCAACGATAATGGTAGCGGGATTGCCTGCCTGATGGAAAGTTTACGAATATTGTCCCAAGAAGAACCTTTGCCTGCAACCGTTCGGTTTTTATTCCTTTCGGGTGAAGAGCACGGTTTGCTGGGTGCTGCGGCCATGTCCGGAATAGCCGGGTCGGAAGGGTGGAACATCCGTGCAGTCATTAACTATGACATGATAGGAAACACACAGGCAAGTGATACAGGACAGAAAGACAACACACTTACACGGGTTTTTTCGGAAGATGGACCTGCTCGGCACTTGGCACGCTACATAATGGAAACAGCGGCAATGTATGTAGACAACCTAACCGTGAAAATGATCTTCAGGAACGACCGCTTTGGCAGGGGAGGGGATCATACGCCTTTTCTGAAAGCCGGATATCCTGCCGTAAGGATTTCCGAGTATTATGAAAATTACGACAGAACCCACCAGTTGGTACGCAATGAAAACGGGATTTCATACGGGGATCTGCCGTCAGGAGTTGATTTTGAATATGTAAGAAAAAATACAGCTCTCAATCTGGCGGCAGTGATGAACCTGGCTAAAGCACCCCAAGCACCTGCCAACGTGAGACTTAACACCCGCGAGCTGAGTAATTATACAGAACTTACCTGGGATCATTCAACGGACAGTGCTTCAATTGCAGGGTACTATGTCCTGTTGCGTCAGACGGATCAACCTGCCTGGGAAAAAGAAATCTTTGTTACGGAAAACCACACGAAGATTCCGTACAGCAAGGATAATTATTTTTTCGGTGTCTGTGCAGTAGGACCTGAAGGTCACAGAAGCCTTGTCTGTCAGTAAGAAAGAGGATTGGCGGAAGACCCTTTTGTGGTGATGATAATCACCCCGTTTGCACCCCGCATACCGTACATCCCCCCATCTTTCTGAACCTGGATGGACTGGATGCTGTGTACGTCCAAAAAGCTGTTTACCACGGCAAATGTATCATATGTCATACCATCCACAACAATAAGAGGTTCCGTGTTTCCTGTAATGGTATTTATTCCCCTTATATTGGCTGTTATGCCGTTGGGACCGCTGGTAATACGCAGACCCGGTATTTGTCCCATTAAAAGTTCGGCAAGATCCCTGGCAGGTCTTGTCTTCAGCAACTCCGGCACGTTCTCAATGGAATTGGTCGGAGTGGTTCTCCTGTTGGTCAGTTCTTTAAGATCATCAACCCGGTAACGTTTTTTTGATCTAACTGTGATCAATAGGGAATCCAGTCCCTGGCAGGGTATGTGGGTTTCTCCAATATTGGGCAGGAATACCACCAGGGAATCCTTGTCACAGATGCCTTCCAGCACTACGGATCCGTTCTTGTCCGTAAGAAAAGATTGATCCCTTTGAACGGTTGTCACTACCAGGTTCGGCAAGGGCTTGTCTTTTCTGTCTACGATCTTAACGCTTAAATTGCGAAGAGTATCCTGCTGTATGTTATTGTCCTGTGCCCAGACCGGCGACAGAGGCATTATACAGGCTATAATGGCGAATAATGCATATTTTTTCATAATTTCAAATATAATGATTTCTGATAAACTGATACTATTCCAAAAAATGTGTCTCAAATAAAAAACAGACTCAAAGGAATTCTATAGTAAAATTAAAAATATATACCTTTGTCGGCATTATTATTGTACGTATATACTAACTTATATAATAAACAATGATTTATCCTACTTTATTTCACGTATATTCCAACAGTATAGATACATATTCTGACAGGCCTGCCTTTTCTTTATACGAAGGGGAAACAGTAACCTATGGAATTTTTGCCCAAAGAGTGGAAAGTGTACAATCTTTCCTCCTTTCGGCCGGACTTCAAAAAGGTGACAAGGTTGCTTTGCTCAGTACCAATATGCCAAACTGGAACGTTTGCTATTTTGCAGCGGTCTCCCTGGGAATGGTCATAGTTCCCATTCTTCCCGATTTTTCAGGGGAAGCCATATCATCCATCCTGGAGCATTCCGGTTCTAAGGCATTGTGTGTATCTGATAAACTTTATGCCAAAATCCCGCACGAGGCAAGGGAAAAGATGGAATTGGTTATCAGGACGGTCAGCCTGACGGTAATTGGCGGGAAAAAAATGCACGCAGAAGGTGTTCCGGCAGAGAGATCTGTTCCTGAACCGAATGATTTGGCTGCCATTATCTATACTTCCGGAACTACATCTTCTCCCAAGGGTGTTATGTTGAGTCACAAAGCCTTGTGCAATCAATTGCATATGGTACAAACGCTCATTGAAGTATTCCCGGAAGATGTTTTTCTTTCCATATTGCCGTTATCCCATACCTATGAGTGTTCATTGGGTATGTTGTATCCCTTTATGGAGGGGGCATCTGTAGTTTATCTGGGAGTTCCGCCTACTCCTACCAGCATGCTGCCGGCCCTGAAAAGTGTTCAGCCGACTTTTATGCTTACTGTTCCGCTTATCATGGAAAAGATCTATACCAGGCAGATCTTTGCCCGGTTTACATCAAATAAGGTCATGAAGATCCTTTATAAGGTCCGGTTTATAAGACGAATGCTACACCGGATTGCCGGTAAACGGCTGTACCACACCTTTGGCGGCAGAATGAGGTTCTTTGGAATAGGCGGATCAAAACTGAACAGGGCCACCGAGAAATTTTTACGGGATGCACGTTTCCCATATTCTATAGGGTACGGTTTGACGGAGACAGCCCCGCTTATTGCGGGAGCCGTTCATCCCGATACGTACCTTCAGTCTACCGGAAGGGTAATGAAAGGCATAGAGATCCGTTTGCAAGACATGGACCCGAAAACCGGAGTGGGGGAAATCCAGGTGAAAACGCCTTGTGTCATGGACGGGTATTATATGAATCCGGAGGCTGACAAAGAGGCTTTTACCGATGACGGATGGTTTCGCACCCGCGACCTGGGCAAGATGGACAAAACGGGGCGTATTTTCATAAAGGGACGTTTGAGTAATATGATCGTTGGATCCACGGGAGAGAATATTTATCCGGAAGATATTGAAAGTATCCTGAATCAGCACGAACTGGTAACTGAGTCGCTGGTTTTGCAGAAAGAGGGCAAATTGGTAGCCCTTGTGTACTTGCAGGACCTGAAAGATGATCTGCGTGAGCAGATATCCGAAGTGTATAACGACATTATGAACTATGTGAACAGCAAAGTAGGAAAAATGTCTCGTATCTCGGGTATCCATGAACATGAAAACGAGTTTGAAAAGACACCTACTCTGAAGATTAAAAGGTATCTCTACACAGATATTCTAAAAAGAAAAAACAAGTAATTTGTATTCTGCTCTCAGGGTTTGAATGAAATTTCTGCCCTGAAAATATTTTTTCCTTTGTTGACACCTTCCACGTAATATGTCAGGGAGTTTGTAACGGCCGTTATCATGTCTATCCGGTCTGACAGGAGACCCTCATTGTTGAAATTGATACGGAAACAGTCCACTTTGCGTGAAGAAACCAGTGACGGGTCCAGGTAATCCAAAGCCCATTCAATGTATTTGGCGTTGTTAACGTGTCCGTTGAAATCGATATCTGAATAATTCACCGTTTTTTGTCTCGCAGGCCTGAGCAAATCCCGGTCAGGAACCTCAATCTTGGCACAGGGCGTTTTAATGGCATGTCGTTCCGTTTTTTCTGAAAGAGTGGTATCGTCAAAAAGCAGTTGGGGCCTTTGGATACGCCGTGTTTTCAGGTTGATGATCAACCAGGAACTGGTGGCAGTGACCAGGTCTTCAGTGCCGTTTTCGTTCCTGATCAGGAAATCTCTCAGAGAAAAAATTCCGTCTTCTCCTTTGTGCCAGGTATCTATCTCAACGGTTTCCCTCCATACCGGAGCGCGCAAGAACTTTACTTCCATACGGGATAATACCCATATTGTGTTTAGATCCATCAGCCGGTCGTACCCGAACCCCAGGCGGACTGCATCCCGGTTGGCAAGCTCCTGGGCTATGTTCATAAAAGCAAATGGTTTGAGGTCTTTTGCAGAATCGGTTTCGTAGCAGGTTATGGAACGTATGTCTTTTATCATATGCAAATATATGGCTATTTTTTTTATCTGTTATCCCAAATGCGGTACATGCAAAAAAGCTCAAAAACGGAATGCTTGTCAAGCGTCCCGTTCTGGTTCTTGAAAAAGATGTGCTGATAGGTTTCAATGAAAAAAAATGGGCAGAAAGGTTCTGATGCCTGCCTGCCCATTTTCATAAGATCTTATTCTTCGCGTGCTCTTCGTTTCAACTGCCTGGTAATCCTGGCTATGACCTGTTCAATGGCGGATTCGGGTTCAATGACATTGTAATCTTCCCAGAAACCTTCATCCTGGAAATCGGTTACTTTGTCCAGTGTTATATCCCTTGAACGTACCCGTTGTTCAGCAGGAATTTTCATGGTCCGGTCGCTGCGTTCCGTAATGGCCATCTCGGACATGATGGTATACGTGTTTTTAAACAGTTTCCTGTCCCATTTTGAATCAAATTTGATTTCGGTACGTGAATAGTCAAAAGTCCATTTACCGTTAATTTCCTTGTATTGAACAAGGTATGCGGCATATAGCACGTTTGCCCTGAAGCCCATAGGCCGGCGTGATATGAAAATGCTTGTGGCATCGGCCCTGTCTTCTACGTTCATATTGAATTCCACCCGGCTGATGGCGTGCGATTTCATATCAATGTACAATTTCCCGCGGAAATGAATTTCTGCAACGCCTTCTCTTTGATTAAAGCTCACTACATGGTTGACTTTTCCGTCTACCTGGACCGGTTCTTCCATCTGAAATTCGTAAATTTCGTTGAGTTCGGCAATAGAGGTGCCCAGGAACGGGTATTTGGCAACGTCAATTTCAAGAGCCGAGCTGATCCCCCCGCGGAATTTTACAAATACCGTGTCTATACGTGCCCAGTCCACACTTCCGCGACCTTTGAAAACACCAACCTGATCCAGTCCGTAAAGCCGGTCGTAGGAATTTTTATTGATATCCAGCACGGCTTCCGTCAAGGTTACATAATTGTTGCCTTTACGGATCATTTCCCGGTAAAAACCAGTCATTTGCATGGGATGATCGGGGTAATTGGCCGGGATCTTTTCCATGGCCAGGGCAACCAGATCGGCCGCATCCGTAGGGGTAACCATGATAGAAGGAAGGGTGGTGGGAACAAAATTAAGCGGTATTTCCACGTCTTTATTCAGATCCTTCAGGTCTTTCAGGCAAAAAGTCCGGGGATGGTAACCCAGGAAAGATATCCGGACAGAGTCCGCTGCAAAAGAAGCCGGAAATTTCAGGGAAAAATACCCTTCTCCGTTTGTTACGTTGCTAATGCCTTTGTTGACAATGTAAACAGAAGCAAAAACCAGTGGATTCCGTGTTTGTGCATCGATAACCGTACCCGAGACACTCAGAAATTCAGGCTTTTTGTAAGTAAGCACTATGTATTTGTTCTCAAATACGTAATTCAGATTGCTGTTGCCGAAAGCTTCGTCCAAAAAGCCGGCAACGGATTTTCTGCCTTCCCTTACGGGAACAATAGCATTCACGTTCACATTCTCTTTGCTGTATACAAAAAGGTAGTCGGTTTGTTTTTCAACTTGTTCTATGAACGATCCCAGAGTAATACGATTTCCCGATATGGTGATGACGGCATCCTGAGGAACCGACAAATCGGGGTCTGCGGCCGCAAGAGAAAAAACACTTACGGAACACAGAATTAGCGAAAAAATTAAATTTTTCATAACTTTGTAGAATTAGTAGTTAATACAATAGTTTGTGTTAGCGGTTCTGCCGGTGGATGTTGCAGCATCTGCCGGCTTTTTTATTCAATTGTTATGGTGTTTGTTTGCCTGTTTTTATCCATTTCAAAGCCATATATCTTTTTCATGGTCTTAAGGATGCTTTCCAATCCGTCGTCCTGCCTGAACTTGGCACTGAAGCGGTATTGGGCCAGTTCTTCATTAGCGATTACAATATTGGTCGCGTAATAAAGTTCCAGTTTATCTGTGATCTCTTTGAACGGCGTGTTATCAAAAACGTAAATCCCTTCCCGCCACATAATAAAATCAGGTTCACTGAATGTGCTGCGTTGCCAGCCGTCGCCTTCCCAGGCAATGCTTTCATAAGGCCTTATGCGTACCGTTGGAAATTCAGCAGCCGGTTTGACTACTTCCAGAGAGCCTTCCACAAGTGATGTTATCACATCATGGTCCTTATAGGCAAAAACATTAAATTTTGTACCCAGAACACGTATGTCGTATTGTTCAGTTGCGACTATGAATGGCATGGTTTCATCCGGAGCCACCTCAAAAAAAGCTTCCCCGGTAAGCATGACCCTTCTTTCGTCTCCGGAAAATTTATTGGGATATCGCAATACAGAACTGGCATTCAGACATACGATGGTACCGTCACTGAGTTTGAACGTTTTGTGTCTGTGGGATGTCGTGGATACTTCCATCATATAGGTTGCAGGTTCTTCAGGAACACTACGGGTCAGGGGTTGCAACAACCCCCACAGGACGAACCCGAAAACGAGAACAGCTGCGGCATAACCGGCAAAGCTCCGGTAGCTCATCCGCAGGTTGCTCTTTCTCCATTGCAGCAACCGGGATGTGGACCTCTCAGCATCACCGGATGCCGGGAAAAGGGAAGTAATTGCCTTAAGATTCTGCATTCTGCAGAATTCTTTCCTGAGCTCTTCATCCTTTTCCACGGCATCTACCAATGCTTCTTTTTCAGAAGGGGTGAGCTCTCCGGCAAAATAACGTTGAAGCATTTCTTCCATTGCGTTGTTTCCTTTTCTGTTAATAGAACGTTTGAAAATCAAAAAACCACCAAACGGGGATTAAAAAAATCAGAGAAGATGTTCCAGGTCTTTTCGTAACTTCTTGAGAGCTATGCCCATCTGGTTTTCTACGGTGTTGACGGAAATTTCCAGAATATCGGCAATCTCCCGGTATTTTTTTCCTTCAACCCTGTTTAAGATAAAAATTTCCCGGCATTTTGGCGGCAATTTATCAATAGCCTGTTGCACGGTTTTTTCAATATCTTCTCCTGATACCAATCCGGTATCCAGCTGTTCAAGGGCAGCAAGTTTTAAGGCTTGTTCCGCCCGGTATTCTCGTGCTGTCTTCTGATGACGCAGGTAATCTATACATTTGTTTTTTACAAGGGTATAGAGGTAGGAGGATATATTCGTGTGAATTTGTAATGTGTTGTGTTTTTCCCAAAGAAAAACAAAAACATTCTGGACAATGTTTTCGGCCGTTTGCATGGAAAGAACATACGCTGCCGCAAACCGGCACAAAGGCCGGAAATAAGCTATGTAAATACCGTCAAAACGTTCCCGGGTAAGTTTCGGTTCACTGTTTCCAATTGGGGTCGCCCGATTCATATCGTGCAATTTTCTGTATTCTTTTTTGATGTCTGCCTTCCAGAAATTGGGCATCAAGCCATGCTTTTACGATAATCCTGGCATATTCCGGCGCTACGATCCGGGCCCCCAGTGCCAGTACGTTGGCGTTGTTATGTTCCCGTGCAAGACGGGCAGAATAAGGATCACTGCAGGAAGCGGCGCGTATCCCTTTTACCTTGTTGGCACTTATTGAAATGCCTATTCCGGTACCGCAAATGACGATGCCCCTGTCGCATTTCCCTTTTGCAACGCATTCTCCCACTGCTATGCCAAAATCGGGATAGTCAACACTCCGGGAACTGTCAGTACCCAAGTCTTTGACATTGTACCCGGATTCAATGAGAAATTCCCTGATGTTTTCTTTGAGTTCAAATGCAGCATGATCGCTTCCGATGGCAATAACTTCCATAGTAACCGGTTTATCTTACAAAACTATAATAAAATTTCGTAATTTAGCTGCATTATGAAAACTTACCGTTATGAAGCCCTGATTCTGGCCGTGGCCTTGGTTATCATGGGATTGTTATTGAAAAAAGGCCTGGATGGATTTTCCGGAAGGGAAAGGACTGTCAACGTAAAAGGCCTTTCTGAAATGGAAGTCCCTGCGGATAAGGTCACCTGGCCCCTTGTTTTCAAGGAACTGGGCAATGATTTGCAGGATCTCTATGTCCGGATCAACCGGAACAACCTGACGGTGATTTCTTTTTTGAAAGAAAACGGGATTACCGATGAAGAGATCAGTGTAAACGCACCTGAGATCATTGATATGAGTGCCGAGCGTTACAGTACGTCACCGCCGCCCTACCGTTACAATGTCACTTCCGTGATCACAGTTAGTTCGGGAAAAGTGGATTTGGTCAGGGAGCTTATAAGCGACCAGGGAGAATTGCTCAAACAGGGCATTGCCATTACCGGAGGTGAATACCGTTACAACACCGTTTATTCATACACCGGGCTGAACGATATCAAACCCCGGATGATAGAAGAAGCTACGCGCAACGCACGGACCGCTGCCGTCAAGTTTGCCCAGGACTCCGACAGCAAACTCGGCAAGATCAAAAATGCGTATCAGGGGCAATTTTCGATCACCGACAGAGACGAGAACACGCCGTATATCAAAAAAATTCGAGTAGTGACCACAATCAATTATTACCTGAAAGACTAAACAGAAAAAAATGAAAAAACCGATCCTGCTTTTTGTACTGATTTTCCCTTTTGTGTTTTCACAAGCACAAACACTAGATGAAACTGTCTTGAAAGAAATCCGTGACAGCTTTGAAAAAACTCCCGGTACCGTTGCTTTGCAGAACATTCTAACCGGTGATGCCAACATTTCCCAAAATGCCAGAAACAGGCAGATCCAGGGAAAAGTTGACCATTACTTCAAATACAGGGTGGATGTCAAAGGAATAACCGATCAACAAAGTTCCGGAAGGTGTTGGATGTTTACCTCTATGAATGCCCTGCGTCCGGATGTGCGGGAATTGCTGGGAACCGATGCCTTTGATTTTTCACATAATTATGTTTATTTCTGGGACATGCTGGAAAAATCCAACCTGTTTCTTGAAAATATGATCCTTACGGCAGACAAAGACATGGATGACAGGGAGGTGACGCATTTTTTTTCTTCGCCTGTCAACGACGGAGGTGTCTGGAATTTGTTTTACAACATAGCTGAAAAATACGGGGTTGTTCCCAAACAAGCCATGCCTGAAAGCCGGCATTCGGAAAATACCAGGCAAATGGTTTCCCTGTTGAATGAAAGATTGCGTGCAGGCGGTTACACCATCAGGGAGATGGCTGCCCGGGGTTTCGGGGAAGACCGGTTAAGAAGTGAGAAAAAGGAGATTCTGAAAGATGTTTACCGGGTTCTTGCACTTTGTCTTGGAGAACCTCCCGCAACATTTACTTTCAGATATAAAAACGTAGCAGGGGATATCGTTTCCATGGAAACAACACCTCCGGAATTTTATAAAAGCATTATTAAAAGTGATTATTCTCCGGAGAATTACATTATGGTAATGAATGATCCTACGCGCGAATATTACAAGGTTTACGAAATTAAGAATTACAGGAACACCATTGAGGGGATCAACTGGACGTACCTGAACCTTCCCAACGAAGATATCAAACCCGCAGCTTTGGCTTCCATTAAGGACAATGAGCCTATGTATACGTCCTGTGATGTGGGAAAACAACTGGACAGGGAAAACGGGATACTTCATCCGGAAAATTACGATTATGCATCTTTGCTGGGAATAGACATGAAGATGGATAAAAAAGCACGCATTTTAACCCGGCAAAGCGGATCATCCCACGCCATGCTGCTGATTGCCTGCGATACGGATGAGAACGATGTTCCCGTGAAATGGGAGTTTGAAAACAGTTGGGGTCCTGCCGCCGGAAACAAAGGGTATCTGACCTTCACCGATGAGTGGTTTGACCAGTATATGTTTCGTTTTGTAATACACCGGAAATACCTGAGTCAGAAAGCAATCCGGGCTCTTGACCAGGAACCTGTCCTGTTGCCCGTTTGGGATTATATGTTTTAAAATCAATATTATGAATAAAAGAATCACTGTACAATCTCCAAAAGCGCCTCCGGCACTGGGCCCGTATTCCCAGGCGGTCATTGCCGGCGGGTTTCTCTATATTTCCGGACAACTGGGTATTGATGCCGCTGCCGGAGCTTTGGTTGAAACTTCAAAAGAAGAACAGATACAACAAATATTCAGGAATGTGGGATACATACTGGAAGAGGCAGGATGCAGTTTTGACAATGTTGTCAAGTGCACCGGCTTTCTGACTGATATGAACGACTTTCCGTTATTTAACATGGTTTATTCCAGGTATTTTGATGCTCCGTTCCCGGCCCGCTCCGTGTTTGAAGTTTCTGCCCTCCCTAAAAAAGGGGCTTTTGCCGAGTTGGAAGTAATTGCCAAAATGACTGATAATCTGTCAATCTGACCGCTTTTGGACCCTTTTTTTCTGTAGGTACACCTTTTGTATAATTGATGGTTGAAAACATTATAAAAAAAGGAGGATATAGCTATGTTACCTACATTAAGAAGAACACAGAACTGGTGGCCCTCGTTGTTTAATGAATTTTTTGACAATGACGGATTTGGAAGAATGGTCGGAACGACTTCTCCCGCCATCAACGTAATCGAAAACGAAAGTGATTACAAAGTTGAGGTAGCCGCTCCCGGAATGACAAAAGAGGATTTCTGCATCCGGCTGGATCAGGAAAACCGCCTGATCATACGACTGGAAAAGAAAGAAGAAAATTCCAAAGAAGATAAAAACGGCATATACCTCAGACGTGAATTTTCCTATTCACATTACGAGCAGGCATTCCTGCTTCCCGATGACATCCTGAAGGACAAGATCCAGGCTGCCATGGAAAACGGTGTCCTCAGCATTACGATTCCTAAGGATATGGAATCTCCTGCTGCTCCCAGGGAATACCAGATAGATATCAAATAGGAATAAGCGATGAAGAAAAAGCCACCCCCGCGGGGGTGGCTTTTTTTATGCCTCGTAATTATTTCAGGAGCAGGTACAGGAGCATGGTAATGTAATACTCGAACCCGTAATTGAAATGGTCACCTTTTCCCCGGATGAGGGTAACGTTGCCGCCTTTGCCCTTAAACGTTTCGTACATTCGTTCCGCTGTCTGGAAAGGGGCCATGGTGTCGTCTTCCGTATGGATGATAGTCATGGGCGCCCGGGGAACCCATCCGTCAAGTACCGAATGCAGTCTCAGGCAGGAATCCACTTTACTGAGGGACTCGTTTTTCTGATCGGTAAACAGATCCGGATGCATATAGGTTGTAAGATCCGGTCCAATAAATTCGCGCATTTCGTGAGCCAGGTATTTTCTTGAAAGCCAATCATCCATGTTGGACAGCAGGGGATCAATAAAGACTTGTGAATAATTCAAATCCAGTCCGTACCAATATTCCATGGCAACATACATATAGGGAATAAATGGAAACGTGCAGTACCTTGTTTTTGTAAGGATATCAAGGGCCATTCCCAGATCGTAAACCCCTCCTCCGGGATAGGAACTTTCTACAATTAGGCCTGCCGTGTCGTATTGTTCAATGTGCCGGTGCAGTGAAACAACGCCCATTCCTCCCATGGAGTAGCCGCCAATGGTAACTTTATTGGAAAAAGAGATCCCTTCCGACCGGAAGTACTCGGCTGCGGCAAGATGCATATCGTAGGCAACAAGTCCTGTATTTTCTGAAAAAAGAAAAGGGTACTCTGCGTAACTGCTGACTCCGTAACCTACAAGATCAGAAACGATGACGGTATAACCGAAAAAACTCAAAAGACCTTCAAAAGTCAGCAATATCTCACTTCCTGCTTTGCCCTTGTCAATTTTTGCCGAAGGGAAGAAATGCAACACTCCTTTTGATTTCCTGTCTGCAGGACGCATGATGAGTCCGGAAGCCAGTATTTCAGACCCGTTGGGATCTTTAGTGGTATAAGATATGGCCGTACTCTGTACTTTTAGCGTAGTATCCAAAATATCAACCAAGCGTATGATATTGTCCAGACTGGTGATATCCATGGTCGGGTAAACACTGAGCAGGGAAGATTTCAGATCATTAAAAGAAAAGATTCCTTCTCCCAAAACTTCGCGGAAATGTCCGGTTTCAGCGACGGGACTGTCCATGGGGCCCCGGCAGGAAAAGAGGATCAGCATAAAACAAAGGATCCACCGGCTGCAAAACTTAAAAAATTTCATAAGATCGGGATCATTTTTTCAGGAAAATGACAGGAACAAATATAATATTTTATTTTTGCAGCCATGGAAACGTTGAAGCATGAATGCGGCATTGCCATCATACGTCTGAAAAAGCCTGCCGGATATTATCAGAATAAATACGGCAGCCGGACGTACGGGCTGCAGAAACTGTTCCTTTTGATGGAGAAACAGCACAACAGGGGACAGGAGGGAGCGGGGTTGGCTTGTATTAATACAAAAGCAGTGCCGGGGGAGGAATACATATTCCGGGACCGAAAAACAGGCAATAATGCCATCAATGAAGTTTTTGATTCCGTATACGGCATGATAAACGGAAACCGTTCCGAAAATGCTCCTTTCATGGGGGATATGTATATGGGACACCTTCGTTACAGTACCACCGGAAAAAGCGGGCTTTCTTACATTCATCCGCATTTGAGACGCAGTAACTGGGCAGCCAAGACATTGGTTTTGTGCGGAAATTTCAATATGACCAATATTCCCGAAATTTGTGAATCGCTTACTTCTGAAGGGCAACACCCGAGATCCATGGCAGATACCCACATTTTGCTGGAGCAGGCAGGGCATCGTCTGGATATGGAAATTGAATACCTGTACAGGGATTTTCACGCTCAGGGATACCGGGGAACAGAACTGACCAAAAAGATTGAAGAAAACTTCAATGCGACGGAGTTGTTAAAAAAATGTACTTCATTGTGGGACGGAGGATACGTAGTGGCCGGTATGACCGGATCCGGTGAAACGTTCTGCGTCAGGGACCCCTGGGGTATCCGTACTGCATTTTATTACCAGGACACTGAAATAGCCGTGGTTGCATCTGAGCGTCCCGTCATCCAGACGGTCATGAACGTAGATGTGGAGGACATTCAGGAATTGTTGCCGGGACAGGCCCTGCGTATTTCAAGGGACGGGGACGTTTCATGTCCCCAAATACTGGCACCCCGCAATGTAAAACCCTGTTCTTTCGAAAGAATTTATTTTTCCAGGGGCAGTGACGCGGATATTTATCGTGAACGTAAGGCTTTGGGCAACAACCTTGTAAATCCTGTTCTGGAAGCCGTCGACCATGACTTCAGGAATACGGTTTTTTCTTACATTCCCAACACGGCAGAAGCAGCCTATTACGGGCTGTTGCAAGGCTTGGAAGAGCACTTGAACGGGATCAAGAAAGAAGCGATTTTGTCTGACAGGATTTGCAATGACAGGGAACAACTGGGAAATATCCTGTCTTTGAAAGTAAGAAATGAAAAGGTGGCCGTCAAGGATATCAAATTGCGCACATTCATTGCCGAAGGAAATACACGTGATGATCTGGCTGCACACGTTTACGACGTTACTTACGGAACGATTGTACCGGAACAAGACAACCTGGTGGTCTTGGATGACAGCATTGTCAGGGGAACGACGTTAAAACAGAGTATATTGAAAATACTGGACCGGTTGCATCCGAAAAAGATTGTTGTTGTATCTTCTTCTCCGCAGATACGTTATCCGGATTTTTACGGCATAGATATGTCGGGGTTGGGTCAATTCATTGCCTTCAGGGCAGCTATGGAACTGCTCCGGGACAGGGGCCTGGATGAACTGGTACAAAATGTTTACAATAAGGCCGTAAAAGAAGCGGGTAACTCAGTGGTAAACCACGTACATGAGATCTACGCACCTTTCACGGCCGGGGACATCTCGGCAAAGATATCCCAAATGCTTACTCCCGCAGGGACAGGTGCACAGGTTCAGATCGTGTACCAGAGCCTGGAGGGACTTCATAAAGCGTGTCCCGGTCATAAGGGGGACTGGTATTTTTCGGGGAATTACCCTACCCCCGGAGGTGTTAAACTTGTCAACAGGGCTTTCGTGGAATATATGGATAGCACGGGTTTTTAAAGCAATCTTTTCAGTAAATCCGGGATTTGCACAGGCAATTTCTTTAATTGGCTGTGTTTTTTAAAACCTTCTTCAGATAGCGAAAAATACATTTTTCGTTTGTCGCGGTCACATACGGTACGGTTGATCCATTGTTTCGATTCGGCAGATCGTAACACTTTGGAGGTATGGGAAGGTGAAAAACCGGTGATCTGAGCAATGTCTGAAGCTGAAAGATGTACTTTGCAGTCATTTTTCTTCTCTCCCAGAATACAAAGCAGGATTGCTTCGTTAATGGTTAGGGAATGGAATTGTACCAGGCTTTTTTCGAATTCGTAAAAAGCCTTAAGCACATCTTTCATCAAACACAGGGAATTTTCCATATCCGGATTAAATAAACAGATTGACGTCTGCCTGTACGGCACGGTTCATATAGGAAGCCACACCACCGATGGTTGCATGATCAATAAGTTCCTCTTTTTTCACCCCCATAACGTCCATGGACATCTGGCAGGCAATGAATTCCACCCCGTTATCGATGGCTTGTGCACGCAGGTCTTCCAGAGAGTCAATACCCCTTAGCTTCATGATATGACGCATCATACGGCGGCCCATTCCGAACATATTCATTTTGGAGAGTTTTAGCGAGCCTGAATGCGATGGCAACATCATTCCGAACATTTTTCCGAAAATATCTTTCTTCGTTTTTGGCTTTTTCACTTTTTTGATGACGTTCAGACCCCAGAAAGTGAAGAAGATGCTCACTTTTTCACCGGTAGCGGCTGCTCCGTTAGCCAGCACAAAAGTAGCAAGAGCCTTGTCCAGATCGTCACTGAACATGATAAGTGTCTTTCCTCTTCCTGCTGATGGGATTGTGGCTGCGGATGTGTCCTGCTTCTGCTTTTTTTCCACTACGGCGCGGAATATTCCCTTGCCCGATGATTGCTCCACCAGAATGTTTCCGGTTGTCTGGCACCAGGCTTCCACATCCCTGGCAAATCCCGGGTCGGTGGCCTGAATTTCCATTTGCTGTCCGGGTTCCATAGCATCAATGCTATGCTTGATCTTCATGATAGGGCCGGGGCATTGCAATCCCGTGGCATCAATTCTGATTGTGTTTGATCCAACGGAAGAAGCACTTGATCCGGGCGTGACTTTCTTATTGAGGGGAGAAAGATCTCCCGAGTCTGAATATTGAGAGGAAAAAGCAGGTGTGATGGGGACGGACTTGTGTTCGGATTCCGCGGCTGCTTCGTATGTTTTGTAGCCGCCGCAGAGGTTGTATACTTCCTTGAATCCGTTTTGGATCAATATGTTGGAAGCCAGGTATCCGCGAAGACCTACCGCACAAAAAATGTAAACGGGTTTGTCCCGCGGAACTTCATCCAGCCGGTTTCTCAATTCATCTACCGGAATATTAACTGCTTCTTCTATGGTCCCAAGTGCGTTTTCTTCCCGGGTTCTGACATCCAGTTTGAAAACCTGAGAGGAATCGGCTTTTTGCATTTTTCTCCAGTACAGAGGTTTCATTTTACCACTCAGAATGTTGGAAGCCACATATCCAGCAATAGCTACGGGATCTTTTGCCGAGGAATAGGGCGGAGCATAGGCGTGTTCCAGGGTGATAAGGTCGTAGACGGTTCCGTTCTTTTTTACTATCTGAGCCAGAAGATCTATGCGTTTGTCAACACCTTCGTAACCCACTATCTGACCGCCGAACAAACGGCCGCTTTCGGGATCGAATGTGATCTTTGTACTCATTTGCAAGGCATTGGGATAATAGCCGGCATGAGAATTTGAATGTGTTGTTGCCGTAAGGTAAGGGAAGTTGAGCTGTTTCAGTTTTTTGCCCGGAAGACCGGTGGAAGCAACAGTCATATCAAAGACTTTGGCTATGGAAGTTCCAATGGATCCTTCGTATTTGATCTTATTGCCGAAAACCATATTGTCTGCGACTATCCTTCCCTGTCTGTTGGCAGGACCGGCCAGGTAATTCAGCCAGGGTTCCCCGGATACGGGATGCGGGTATTCAATGGCATCTCCCACGGCATAAATGTCAATTGCGGAAGTTTCCAGGAATTCGTTTACGAATATGCCTCCGGCTTTACCTATCTTCAGACCGGCTTTTTTGGCCAGTGCTGTTTCCGGACGTACTCCTATGGAGAGGATCACTATGTCTGCTTCTATGTGGCTGCCGTCAGCAAGCTCTACACGAATAGCGGGATCGGGCCCTTTAAGGGGAACGAAACTTTTGACTGCCTGATTCAAATGCAAAGCAACGTTTTTTTGATAAAGGTGCTGGTGGACTAAGCCGGCCATTGAAAAATCAATGGGGGCCATTACCTGCTCGGCCATTTCAACAATAGCTACCTGAGCGCCAGAAGCATGCAGGTTCTCTGCCATCTCCAGACCGATGAATCCGGCTCCCACAACCACGGCCCTGCGGATGGGATGGGATTGAACGTAATGCTTGATCTGATCCGTATCGTCCACGTTTCTCATGGTAAAGATGCCTTCAGAATCGATTCCGGGAAGGGGTGGCTTAACGGGGTAAGCGCCGGGAGACAGCAACAATTTGTCGTAACTTTCGCTGTATTCTTCTCCTTTATCGTTTTTAACTGTGACCTGGTGTTTTTCTGGATCTATGCCAATCACTTCCGAATTGATCCTGATATCCATATTGAAACGTGTACCGAACGTTTCGGGCGTTTGGACAAAAAGCTTGTCCCTGTCTTTGATAACGTCTCCGATATAATAAGGCAGACCGCAATTCGCATAGGATATATACGAACCTTTTTCGAACATGATGATTTCCGCCTTTTCATCGTTTCTTCTGATCCTTGCTGCAGTAGTGGCTCCTCCTGCCACGCCGCCGATTATTAGATGTTTCATCGTTTTTTTGTATTTTTATAAAGATAAATAATTTTTACGGTTGATATTTGACAAAGGTAATTATTTCCTATGGAAAATAAAATAGTCACACACATATTTTTTTGTTTTTTAATGATTTTCCTGACAGGCTGCAGAACGCAAAAAAGTCCCGAACCTTACGGTCCTGTACCTTCGTCCGCACAATTGGAGTGGCAGAAGATGGAGTTTTATATGTTCGTTCACTTTGGTCCTAACACCTTTACTGACAGGGAATGGGGCACAGGTGAGGAAGATCCCGGAGTTTTTAATCCCACTGCCCTGGATTGCAGGCAATGGGCTTCTACTGCCCGTGAAGCAGGGATGAAAGCGATCATAATTACGGCAAAGCATCACGATGGCTTTTGTCTCTGGCCCAGTCAATTCAGCTCCCATACAGTCCGGGAAAGTCCGTGGAAAGAAGGAAAGGGAGATGTGCTTGAAGAACTTTCGCTGGCTTGCCGTGAATACGGTCTTAAATTTGGCGTTTATGTTTCGCCTTGGGACAGGAACCATCCTGATTACGGAACTGCACGCTACAATGAGGTATTTGCCGGTACCCTTGCCGAGGTGCTTTCCTCTTACGGTCCTGTGTTTGAACAATGGTTTGACGGGGCTTGCGGAGATGATATGGATGCTCCGTACGATTGGATGCTTTTTCACCATACGGTGCGTAAACACCAACCCGATGCCGTTATTTTCAGCGATGTGGGGCCCGGATGCCGCTGGGTGGGCAATGAGCGGGGAATTGCCGGAGAAACCAACTGGTCACGGATGGATACCGCCAGATACACCCCCGGCAAAAATGCACCTCCGGTGGAAATACTCAATTCGGGAGTCCGTAACGGGAAATACTGGATACCTGCCGAGGCCGATGTTTCTCTCCGGCCGGGATGGTTTTACAGTCCTTCGACGGACAGCAGCCTGAAGACCGTAGATGAATTGATGGAGATATACATGGGATCGGTTGGCCGGAATGCCAACCTGTTGCTTAATGTACCTCCCGATCGCTCCGGCCGCATTTGCGAAGAAGATTCACTCAGACTTGTGGAGTTCAAAAGAAAACGTACGGAGTTGTTTTCCCGCAATGTGGCGAGATCTGCCCGGGCGAAGGCGTCTTCTGTAAGAGCCGGCAATTTTCGCCGTTTCGGGCCCGGAAACATTCTTGATGGTTCTTACGACACTTACTGGACACCCGAAGCGGGAACGTCAGCCGCTTCTTTTACCATTACCCTGGGTCGGGAAGAGACATTAAGCATGATCCTTTTACAGGAATATATTCCTTTAGGTCAGCGCGTAGCCCGTTTCATGGTGGAAAGCTTAAATTCTTCTGACGGCTTGTGGCAAACCGTAGCAGAAGGTACTACTATCGGGTATAAAAGAATTTTGACATTTTCTCCCGTGACTTCATCCACGATCCGGGTCAGTATCCTGGAAGCCGGTGCGCCTCCCCTGGTCAATAATGTTGAATTGTATTAAGAATCCTTATAAAACATAAAAAATGAGTATTTTTGAGACCTGATGAATAAACTGGCAAAATACATCATTGCAACAGCCGTTCTGGCCATTATCGTTTTCCTGTTATGGTATTTCAGGAGTATCATATCCTATATCCTGATAGCTGCATTGTTATCATTGATAGGAAGTCCTTTGGTCACACAGATGTCCCGCCTGAGAATCAAAAAATGGAAAATGCCCAAGGCCCTCTCAGCCATACTGGTTTTGTTGTTGATGCTGGGTGTAGTGGTCCTTGTTTTTTATTTTATGACTCCTTTGGTAAGCGGTATCGTGTCGCGTCTGGAGTCCCTGAAATTGCAGGATATCTCGGCCATGATCTCACAACCTCTCAGTCAGGTCAATGAAATCATGCACAGGTATTTCCCCCGTATCGATCCATCTGTCACCATTGAAGCTTTGCTTTGGACTGAAATAGATAAGATTCTTCATCCAGAACTACTTACCCGTTTTTTTGGGTCAGTAGCCTCGTTTCTGATAAACTTTGGAGTAGGTTTGTTTTCGGTAATTTTCATTACTTTCTTTTTCCTTAAGGAAGAAAACATGTTCGGGGATATGCTGCGGGCCATCGTCCCCGTGAAGTACGAAGAAAAGGTATCTCACGCGCTAAAAGCTTCCAATGAATTGTTGTTCAGATATTTTGTAGGAATTTTGATCCAAGTGGTAGTGATGACTGTTTTGATATCTACCGGATTGCATTTCATAGTCAGGATAGAATATCAGATGGCTCTTGTCCTGGGACTTGTGTTCGGGATATTCAATATCGTCCCGTATGTAGGACCGCTACTGGCAGGTACACTGGGAGTGATACTGGGGGTGGCGACATCTTACGGGGCCTCGGGTTATCCCGGGTTGTTGTTGTTTGTTGCAGCTATGGTCGCCGTATACGTAGGCGTTAATATGCTGGATACATACCTCTTTCAACCTTTGATCTATTCCAGTAGCGTGAAAGCACATCCCCTGGAGATCTTCCTGGTCATCTTGATCTCCGGTTTTTTGGGAGGTGCTGTTGGCATGTTGGTGGCTATTCCCGCCTACACCGTTCTGCGTGTTTTTGCCAGCGAATTTCTTTCCCGGTTTAAAATAGTACAGCGTTTAACTGTTAAAAATTCAGATCATGCAATTTGAAACATCTCAGGTACTATTGGCTTTTGCCCTGACTCTTTTTGCAGGCCTTGCAACGGGAATAGGATCATTGGTGGCTTTTGTGGCTAAAAGGACAAATACGAAGTTTCTTTCCTTCTCTCTGGGTTTTTCTGCCGGAGTAATGGTCTATATTTCTTTTATGGAACTGGTGCCGGAAGCCGGTAAAGTTTTGAATGACCTGCAATTGGTGCTGTCTTTTTTCGGAGGTATAGGATTGATCGCTATTATTGACTTTTTAATCCCCGAGGATGAAAACCCGCACGAGATCCATCTTGCCGAAGACATGGAAAAGAATGTTCGCTTGAAAAGAATGGGGATCATGATTGCTTTGAGTATTGCCATACACAATTTTCCTGAAGGAGTGGCTGCCTTCATGTCCGGTATGAACAGCCTGGATGTGGGCATTCCCATTGCACTGGCCATTGCCATACACAACATCCCCGAAGGCATTGCTGTTTCTGTTCCCATTTATCATTCTACCGGGAGCAGAAGGAAAGCATTCTGGTATTCATTCCTGTCGGGATTGGCCGAACCTGTGGGAGCACTTGTAGCGTTTCTTATCCTGTTGCCGTTCTGGAATCCTATGCTGGAAGGTGTGGTTTTGGCGAGTGTTTCTGGTATAATGGTATACATTTCAATAGACGAATTGCTCCCCGGTGCCGAACGTTTTGGCAGGCACCATTTATCCATTCTGGGTTTTATTGCCGGTATGGCAGTGATGGCTGTTAGTTTGCTGATTGCCTGATTTTTATTAGTTTTGTGAGTATGAACCTCAATATTCTGAACGAGATCCCCCCTCTGTCCGACAAAGATTGTTTTCACGTTGTGGAACGTTACAAAACGGAATTTACCTATCCGTTGCACCAACACAGGGAGTACGAGATCAACTTCATAGAGCACGGGAAAGGATTAAAAAGGACAGTAGGGGACAACATTCAGTATACGGGGGATTACGATCTGATCCTGATCTCGGGGGAACGACTGGAACACGTATGGGAGCAGGGAGAGTGCAAATCTCCGTTAATACGTGAGATTACCATTCAGTTTTCCCCGGATTTATTGCCCGATTGTCTGTTGGAAAAAAACCAGTTTAATACCATACGCAAAATGCTGGTTAAAGCAGAACACGGTGTTTCTTTTCAGCTCGATACCATCATGCGTGTATACACGTTGATTGATACCATTGCAAAAGAAGAAAAAGGATTTGAGCAGTTCTTAAGACTTTTGAAACTGTTGCACGAGTTATCTGTTGCTGAAAACAGCATTAGTCTGGCCAGTAGTTCTTTCGCCCATGCTGAAAGAAATACGGAAAGCCGGAGGGTTTGTAAAGTAAAAGATCATATTAATCAAAATTATACCAGGGAACTTAGTTTGAAAGATTTATCCCAGATGGTTGGCATGTCTCCGGTGGCATTCAGCCGTTTCTTCAAACTGCGTACAGGCAAGACGCTCTCGGACTACATAATAGACATCCGGTTAGGCTATGCTTCCCGGATGCTAGTAGATTCCAACAAGACAATCTCTGAGATCTGTTTTGAGTGCGGCTTCAACAACCTTTCCAACTTCAACCGGATCTTCAAGAAAAAAAGAAACATGACGCCCAAATTATTCAGGGCCCATTACCGGAAGAACAAATCAACAATATAAAAAAAGTCAGGGAGAAATCACTTCTTAAAAACTTTATAAGTATGGGGTTCCAGGGTGAAGGTGCATTTGTGATCTTGTACTTTGTAAACGGTGTTTCCGGTCAATTCGGATAAAGAAGTCTCCGGCGTGGATAATACCACAGTCACTTCTGCAGGATCGTCCAGGAAAGATTCTACTATGAATGTTCCGTTGTCGTACACGAACAACCCGATCTTTGCCGGACCTTCAATGCGTACGCCCAGATCCGGGCTCATAAAAAAGCGGATCATGTTCAGTGCCTGATCAGGAAATGCATATAGATCGGCAAAACTGTCAGGAATGGTTAACACGTACATATTGCCTTCTGCAAAGGGACATCTAAGCAGGATGGGATAACCAATAACTCCTTTTGTAAGGGGTTTGCCTGCCGATACGATTTCCCAGGAATCGTTCGTCAGGTACAGTACCTGTGGGATGAGCAGGTCCTTTTTGCTTTTTCCGTTCCATCCGAAATCATTCACAATGGCTTTCAGGTCCGTGCATCGGACTTCGGCAATGGAAGCGATCTGCTCCGGTATGGCCTTCACCAATCCGGTGGTAACAATCACATCTCCTCCCTTGAGCAATTGTTTTATGATCTTTGATTCAATTTGCGGATCGAATTTCGCCTGTTCCGTAAGCAATACTACTTGCTTGTCCTGCGGAAAATCGGGGCGCATATCCATGGGAAGACCTATCATTCCCAGGTAATTTTGAAGAAAATCTTCTCCTGTTGCATGGAATGGTTTGTAAGAAACAATGCCCATTGGTTTGCCCAGGTCTCCTAAAAACTGATCAACGAAGGAGAATGTTTCGTGTGCGGTTTTTCCCAATTGGGGTTGTCTTAGCAGCTGGTTGTATGCAAAAAGGGTCACTTCAGGGGCTTTGGCAAATAAAGTGAGCCAAAGTTGTTCGGCATACCTGTACATACCCATATGGGAGCCTCCGCTGTCCACCCATCCTCCGAAGTTGAACCCGGGACGAAGGTTGTCCAGATACCTGAAAACATTGTAGCTCAGATAATTTTGCAGGTGTTGTGCCGAGGAGGGATCCCGGGTTTCCGTACCGGTCCATACTCCGTCAAACAAATAAGGTCCGTGTTCCAGATCAAATCCGAGGCCCTGGAAATGGTCGTACCAGTTGGGATACTTGATGATCACGCGTACGTTGGGATTTACTTTGCGCGCCGGGTCCAGAACAAGTGTTTTCCCGGCTTCTGTCATCAGTTTCAGGCGGTATTCCGTCCAGCTCATATCGCCTTTGGCTTCTATGCAGAGCGGGCACTTGCAGCTGGTAAAGAAAAAATCGTCCAGGATGAAATCGTCAAAATAACGTGCCGTATGTTCAGCTATCTCCTGTACCTTTTTCCGATGTTCCGGATTGGTGTAGCAAAATGTCTCAAAACTGTTGGATTCATCTATGGTGTAGGTAATTCCTCCTCCCACTTCCAGTCCTTTTTCCTTAAAAAAGCGAATGGCTTTACGCAATGTGGCATCGGGAACGATCAACAGGTCGCGGTGGGTCTCCAGGTAGATCTTGTCCACCTGTACCTGTTCGGAAATAATACGCCAGGTAGAATCCAGCCATTGGCTGTCTTTCATCTTTTCTACCTCGTAGGCGCGGGTATATATGGAAACTTTAAAATTGTGGTGTTGTTGGGCACTTGCATTCAGACAGATCAGCAGGCCGATCAGGGATAACAGTATCTTTTTCATTATCAGTTGTTTTGGATGTTGAGGTATTCTATGGAATCTCTTTTCCCTCCGGTCAGCATTTTTTCAACTTCTCCCAGGTCCCAGTCAACCGGGCCGGTAACAAACTCGGGAACGTTGTAGGAAAAAAACGTCATGTTGTAAAATTCCAGCGGTCTTTTCTGGGGTAATAAAAAGGGTTTGGAAATTTTTCCTTCTTCATTGATGCAGGCAAAAAACGGTCTTGTGTACAATCCGTCAAGACGACGGCTGCTGAATACAAACCAGGTGCCTTCAGAGGACCAGCTGTGGTAACTTTCCACATCGTCGCTGTTGACTTCTTTCATTTCCCTGAGAGAACCGTCCTTCAGATTGTAAAGCCACAGATCGGCTTCCTTATGCCAGATAGAGAAATTTCCATAGTCGGATAGGGTGAACATGATGTATTTGCCGTCAGGAGAGGGCCTGGCGTAGGAGATGCTTTTTCCCATTGCTGCAGCATTCACAAGGGTGTCTACGTGGTCCCCGAAAGTCATGGTTTCAGGATCGAATGCGATGGCGCACAGATTATAACGAATCTCTTTGTAATCCTCAGGGATCTTTTGAAAAGCCGAGGAGCTGAAATACAACGTTTTTCCGTCAGGAGAAAAAGACGGGAATGTTTCAAAGTCATTTGTTTCCAGCAATTCGCTTGTAATAACCTTTTTGCTTTCCGGGTGGTAAACAACAATGTCTGAAGCCAGGTCAATCACCTCAACCCGTTCATCCTGAATGGCATGAAATACCTGAATGGTCTTGTTGACAGAATATACCACATAATCTCCGGTAGGATGCCAGTAGGGATAAACACAGTTTCCTATTGTTTCTTTGGTTTTCGTGTTCAGTATCTCAATATCTTCTCCCTGTTTCAGGATGGTTCCGCCAAGTTCTCCCCTTATGTGCAGGCTCATGTTGTCCGGATTGTTTCCGGTAAATGAGTGGCAGTTCATGCAGTTTCCGGGTATCAGTGTATTTTCAAGCAGGGGGATTTCTTTGAAAGAGGACAGGTCCCTTTGATAGATCCCCATTTTGCTGTAGACTTCATATCCCGGGGCTATCAGGCGGTATACCAGGTACCGGTTTACCGGAACTGGATTCACGTAAAGAGTAAATGGCAAATATTGTATCCATCCTTTGTCTTTGTATTTTGCGTATACCGTAACAGAAAGGCTGTCCCCGGCGTTTTCTTCCAGAATTTTTTTCCATCGGGTTAGCTTAAAAGCTGCAGATTTGCGATTCCCTGTTTCCAGTAAACCGCTTCTTGCCCCTTCCACTTTAACAAACATTTTTGTGGCGTTATCGGTCATTTGGAAGTCCAGGGGAGTAATGTTTACCGGAATCGTGACACCGGAATAATCCGGGAAAACAGGAGGTAATGTATCTGAGAGATCTGCATTGGCAACTCCTTTCTTGCATCCGGTCCAAGCCATTGAAACAATCAGTGTTGTTGTTATCAGGAGTATTTTTTTCATTATCTGAAGTGTAAATAATACCAATAAGTGCCCGAATGGTTCTTTTTCAAAACTTCTTCGGGGTTGGATGAGTTCAAATAAATATTCTGGTAAGCTACCAGTTCTTGCTTAACCTTATCGCTGACAGGATAAGGTACGGTTCTGACAGGGTCTTCGTGGCTCAGCGACCAGATGTATATCAGGGCCTCCTGGTAACTGACCGGAACGTGCCGGTAACGGAGTTCCATGCCTAGCGGGTAATACTGCATGAAACGATCCAGGTCTTTGGTCAGTAAACAGTATGCCAGCAGGTATTCGTATGCCATATAATGAGTAAAGTTTTGCTGGAGCAATATTCCCAGCATCATGTCTTTTTCCTGCTCAGAATCCAAAAAATCGGTTTTCGTGCGGTATTTTCTCAACGTTCCCCATTCAGGATGCTTGTTGATGGCTTCTTCGTCCTCCAGAAAAGACATAACGTAATTGGCCCATTTCTTGTAAAATAGAGTCTTTTGCAGGATAACAAGGTATTTCCGAGCCACCTTGTACTGTCCGTTTATCAGGTTGGTTTCTGCCAGTCTTTTCACGGATCGTGCACTTTTCCAGTAATTGGGAAGTGATTCCATGGATTCAAAGGCAAAGCGTTGGGCTGTGTTGATAAATCCCAGGTGGTAGTAAATCTCTCCTGTTATCATGGAAATTGTAAAATCCCTGGCAAAAGTGGGTATCAATCCTTCAGGCCCGTTCTGGTAATAACGGAACATGTTGTCTGACATCAAGCCGCTTTTACACAATGAAAGATTCAGGCAGGCAACCGAAAGAGGTGAAGACGGGGATTTTCGGTCGGCACGGGATATGGCTTTATCCCATTGTTGCATCCTTACAAAATGATCATAAGCCATGATGTCTTCTTTGTTTTTCTGGGTGTTGATGGCTACCATGTATGTACTCAGGATGACCAGGGCCAGTGAGAGCAGTATCCCGGTCAGGGCTTCGGTCCTTTGTTTCCTGAAATTTGACGGAAGTACCAGAAAGGACAGGGGTACGAGCAGACACAGAAGCCACATGACCCAGATCCCTGAAGGATAGAGTACAGGGAACCTGAAATAGTCGGTGCCTATGACCAGCCGGGCAAAAGGATATTGCGGCAGGATCGTTTTTGCTGTCAGGAAACAGCCTGCAAGCAGAACCGTCACGGCCACAGTCAGGGTGATCTTTCTTGCAGCGGAACCTTCTTTACTCCATTCAATGATTGCACATCCCAATGCAAAAAAGAGAACGGCTCCTCCGGCCAGCCAGTAAAGAATGGGAATGCAGATCAGGATGAATGTCATACGCGCCGCGGTGTTGCGGATGTAAAAATAGTTCAGCCAGAAGATCAGCCCCAGGATTACGGAAAAGATGCCGCTAGCCAGAAAGTTCTCATTACACAAAAGGATCCAGTAAAAAACGGGGGGGATAAAAGATAAGGAAAACCACGCACCGGCAGGACGGATCTTTCGGGCAATATGGTGTATAAGCCATTGAAGTGACATCAGAAGTATGGCAATTATTCCAGCGCCCAACCAGGAAAACAGAAAAAACTGAGTTACAAAAGTTCCCAGGTAGTCGGCAAATCCGCCGGGTTTTGAAATCGTGTCCAAAAAATATTCAGGAGTGGTTAGGAAAAGCTGAAACTGCTCGTGGTAATGCAAATGGTAAGGGTATATCATGCCAAAAAACAGAAAAACTGCCAACCCGAAAAGAACAGGCAGGGTTTTCTGAATATAGGAATATGTCTTATTCATGATAAGCGTTTTATTTCATGGAAACGTTTTCTGCAGGTGTCTTTTTGTAAATACGTTCGATATCCGTTGCGCCAAAGGGCAACTTCCCCCTGGATAATTCGGGAATATTGTATGATTTGAGTGTGTTGTCGTAGATACGCGGGTCTTTTTGGGGCAACACAAAAGGTTTGCGGGCATTCCCGTTTGCATCAATAAAGCAAAAATAAGGTTTTCCGTAAATGCCGTCATCCCGTTTGCTGGCGAAAACAAACCACTTGCTGTTGGATGACCAGCTGTGGTAAGTGTCGGAATAAGTGGAATTGACACCTTCCAATTTGCTGATCTCCCCGGTGTGCAGGTTGAGCAGCCACATATCCGTTTCCTGATGCCAAATGGGAAACGTTCCGTAATCGGCCATGGTAAACAGCAGGTATTTTCCGTCCGGAGATGTTTTTGGATGACAAACGGACAATCCCAGGGAAGAAGCATTTACCACAGTGTCCGCTTTTGATCCCCAACTTCCGGAAGCCGGATCAAAGGAAATTTTGAGCAGGTCGTATTTCAAATGATAAATGCTGTCGGGAACACTTATTTGCGGGGCATTGCAGTAAAAAACAGTATTGCCGTCGGCTGAAAAAACCGGAAAAGTCCTGAATTCCCGGGGAAAATCTTCAGGGAACGGAGTAACCGTGTTATCCCTGAAATCTACTATTACCAGATCGGATTCAGAGTCATATACTTCCAGTCTTTCTCCTTTCCGTGTATGAAACCCGGGAAGTACAATATTGGATGAGAATACCCCGTAATCTCCTGAAGGATGTATGTTCCCGTATACAACGGGCGAGATCATGTCCGGGTTGTTGATATTGATTTTGCGCAGTTCCCCGTTCCGGTTCAAAACCGTACCGCCGCCCGGTCCTCTTAAATGAAAGAACGAAAGGCCGGGATCCTGGTTCCCGTAGGTGTGGCAATTCATGCAGCTGTTGTCGGTCAGGCTGTTATCGGCTATGATACGTTCGCGGAACGTTTCCACATTTCTTTCTGCCAGTTGCAGGGATTTCCAGACTTCATAGCCGGGTTCTATAAGACGGTAGCTCAGGTAGGGATCAACGGTTTCAGGGGTTATGTAAATATTGAAAGGCGCGTAACGGGTCCATAAGCCGTCCTCTTTAGCCGTAACTTCTACGCGTATCCGGCCGGGCCCGGTGGAGGCTTGAGCAAGTATCCTGCGCCATTTTCCCGCCGGGATGAGGATCCTGCTCCTGCCTTTGAGTTTAATGGTATTGCCATTGGAAGCAATAACAACCTGCAGTCTGTCTGCCTGGCGAACCATGAAATTCAGGGGGGCAATATTTACAGGGATCGTCACTTCCGTATAATCCGGGTAAATGGGAGGGAATTCTTTATTTTCCGTTACCCCTTTCGGTTGGCTGCAGGATGTCATAACAAACATCAAACATATAAACAGTATGTATATCGTTGTCTTCATTCTTGTAGCATGGCAAAATGATAATAAAACCAGAAAGTGTTGCCGTACATTTCCTGCAACGGTTCCGGATCTCCTCCGGACTCCTGGTAAGCGTTCGTGTATTCCATAAAATGGTTTATCACCGAGTTTGGGATCCCGTATTTCTGAAGCATGTCATCGGATGCTCCTTCCCGGTATAAAGATACAATAAGTGCCTGTGCGTAAACACCCGGAACCGGTTCAGTTTCCCGGACGAACCACCTGTCGTAAGTTTCCCTGAAAGCCGGGATGTCTTTTCTTAAAATATGCGTGCAAAGCAGGTAATCCAGTGCCATTTTGTTAGTGGGATTGCTCTTCAGCAAAATTTCCAGCGCGTTTACGTAATCATCGGCAAGGCGCACCGTATCCACGGAGGGGATTTTTTCCCTCAGGGGAACGTCAGTCGCATGCAGTAATGTTCGGTGTTCCCGTGCCCATTTTCTGTAAAACAACGTTTTTTCAAGCAGGCCGAGGTATTTTCCCGCGGCAGGCGCATCGCCTATGGCTATATGAATCTCGGCAAGTCTTTTGGTAAGGCGGGAACTCCTGTGGTTTTGGGAAAAGATCATTCCCAGCATGGCCGAGTGTTGTGCCATGTTCATGTCGCCCAGGCGGAAAAAGACTTCGTTGCTGAAGGCAATAGTCAACGGAGTGGATTGTTGCGAAACGGGAAGAAACAAAGCACCCGGGCCGGGCTGGTAAAAAAGGAAAAGCCAGTCACCCAGCAAATTGCTTTGAGAAAGTGCCAGGTTGGTGTAGTAGGAAGCAACCCGGTTCTTCATTCCGTATTGTTGTGCCAGGTATATTACCTTGAACCAGTTTCCTTTTTGTGTATGGTAATCCAGTGCCAGTATTTTTTCCCAGGTGAAACTGATATTCAGGGAAAGAGGTGCTTTAACAGGATAGGTGTAAGCCCGTCCCGGAGTGAGCAGGAATGCCGGGCGCAGAAGCAAAGGAATGAGCATTCCCAAAAGGGCAGGAATCAATACCGAAAAACGTTTTTTTACAATGCGGATCAGCCCAAAGACCAGCCAGAGAAGTGTAAAAAGCAGAACCCCGTGTCCGGCCAGGTAATAGAGCAAGGCAAACACAGGCAGGAACAACCATATGTAAAGGTGTCTGTTGCGGATACGTATAAATAGAAGGAAAAAGCACAATGCCAGCAGGGTAGAGAAGGTACTGCTCAGGGGATAATGCAATCCGCAATGAAAAAGGAATTCCACTGCTACGGGGATAGCCGCAACAGCAGAAGCCACGATCGGCCGTATGCCAAAAGAACGGAACGCTTTGCGGAATAACAACCAAAGAGTCAATAATGAAAGACTTACCAGGATGGCACCTCCTGCAGGCATAATGAAGCATTGTGTCAGCAGATCTCCCGCATAACCGGTCAGCCAGGCGGGTTTTTCCAGGTAAGAAATAAAATGATCCTGTGTATGAAGGAACAATATCATTTGCTCCTTCAGAAGGTTATGATAGGGGTAAAAGAACAGGAAAAACAGGAAAACAGCAACGGTCAGTGAGCCTGCCGCCAGCCATTCCACCCATTTTCCTTTTTGCTTCATTCTCCGGTCATTTGTTTAACAAACCTGCCTACAGCTGTACCTGCATTTTCTTCTACGAACCTGCGGTTGTATTCGGAAAATTCATTTTTCACCTTATCCCATTGTTCCAGAATAACTTTGCCGGTGGAATCATCTTCATTGGCATCATGCATTTTCCGGAGTATATACATGGTATGGTCGGCTTTCATTTTTGCTTCTTTCCATGCCTGGAGGCTTTCGTTTTGCCTGGTGCCTCCTGAAGAACTCAGGGAATCAAGCTTAACCCATATTTTTTCTCCGGGTTCCTGGACCACCAGGAGTTCCTGGATCTCCAGACGCAATTGGGGCCGCAACCGGATGATCTTCACCTGTGCCGAGTCGGCTTTGCCTGTGAAAACAAAGCTTTTGTTTTCTATCCTGACCGAGTCGATGATACGGGGCATAACCCCGTCCGGGGGCAGCAGGAATACGTATTCCCCGTCGTATTTCTCATGGGGCAGGGTGCCTTTGATTTCATAGGTGCGGTGGTCTGCACAGGAGTAGAACAAAAGTGTCAGGAGAGGTAGTAGTAGCAGATGTTTAGTCATAACGTACAAATATAATGAAAAAAGGGGCAGCTCCGGGGAGCCGCCCTCTTTTTAAATTGAATGATCAACACGCCGAATTACTGTGTTTTGAACATCCAGAACCAGGCAGTGCCCCATGAACCGGCTCCCGGTTCGGGATAGGACAATACCATGTTGTTTTCCGTAAGTTTCAAAATGTCGTAATTGTATACGGGGGCATTGCTTTCGTTGGGAGATTTTCCGCACAGAACCGTTACGTTCTTTGTGTTCAGTTTCCCTTTTGCCCATACATTACCGCCGTCATCCAGGGTAATTTTGGACATGTCGAAAGTAAAGGACCCCTGTTGGCTGGTGCCGTCGTTGTAATTCTTGATCAGACGGGCACCTGCTATAGTAAACTGCATGCTGGCACCGGCACCTTCACCGGGGGCCTGGCCGTTGATATCGCCAAGAGGAACAACCCACCAGCAGGGAGCTGCACAGCCTTTGTAGCCGCCGTTACCCCATACACCGGGTCCGGTAACATCGTCCCATACCCAGGTTTGTTCTCCGGTTGGTCCGCAGAAAAGTGCCCATTCGGGTTCTACATCATACAATTCATCAACCTGTACGGTCAATGTTTTGGTGATCATTGTGCCGTCTGCGTTCAGTCCGTTAAAAATGATATCGTTGGGTCCTTTCATCATTACTTTGACGGTACCTTTTGTTCCCACGAACAGTCCTACTCCGAAATCCCATGAAGAGAGACAGGCGTTGCCGTCGCTGTTCAGATCGATGTAGTTGGAGTTTTTACCATCCCTGATTTGTGGAACCGCAGATATATTGAGCTGACTCTCGGTAATACCTCCCTTGAGCTCTTGTCTGATCTCAACGGGCTGGCAAGCGGAAAGCAGTACAAAAACGGCTGAAATAGCAAGGATTATACTTTTTTTCATATTATAATGTTTTATCGTTTTTAAAATACTAGTTCCAGCTTCCGAATACGGCATCGGTACCCCAACCGGGATTTTGTACCAATACTCCGTCGGACAGGTTAACTTCGGATGAAGGCAGGGGCAAAAAGCCGCGGGTTGCCTGGTAGCGGGCCGCATAGCCGGCGCCCTGATCTTTCATTACATTTTGTACACCGCGGTTCCATATGGTCTGACCCAGCTGGCCGGTAAGTGCCTCAATGGCATAGTTATCACCCCAGCGGCGCATGTCACCCCAGCGCAATCCTTCAAAGGCAAGCTCAAACCGGCGTTCTTTCTGCAAAGCTTCAAACGAATAGGATACGGCAGGCAGCCCGGCACGTTCACGTACGCGGTTGATTCCGTCTGCGGTTTCCGTCAACTCGGAATGCATGAGTAAAACATCGGCAAAACGGACCAGGACCAGATCTGTCTCGTGAGCCAGCTGGAAGTCGTCAGATTCTCCGTCACCATAGTATTCGGTGGAGGATGTAAAGCTGTTGTACAAGGTTTTGATACTGCCGTCGCTTTCGTATTCCTTGGCTCCCGTAATGGCGATCACCTTCTTTTGCCAGAAGGTTGTTTCTTCCATCAAAGCGTCAGCTCCGTAGACATAATTGGGTCTCTCTGCGGCTGCCAGGATAGAGGCCTTGCGGCGCATATCGGTAGGTTCCTGTTCCAGCCAGTCATCCCAGAGTTGCGGGTTGACAGTTCCGGCACCCCATCCCTGTCCGAAAGGAAACAGGTTCTTGTACTGATCGGATGTACCGGCATTACGTATGGCAAAGAACAGGCAGTACTGGTTGGAATAACCTATGGTCGTGCTCCAGCTTGCCAGGTGAGAACATTTGATGGCAAACACAGTTTCCGGGTTGGTACCGTCTTTGAGCCAGTATTCTCCTTTGGCAGCCAGATCGGATACATAGTCGTAATCCTTGGCACTAAGTGAGTTGCTGTAAGGCCATATCCGGCGGAAGTCGTTAGCCAGACTATGACCGCTGTTGTTGATACAATCTTCCAAGGCAGCGATCACCTCGGCTTTGGTTACGGTTCCGGAAATGTTGAATTCTTCATCCATCATGGGCAACTCGGTTTTGCCGTAGAATCCCGTATAGAAAAGGAATACGCGTGCCAGTAAAGCCTGGGCGGCCCAACGTGTGGCATGGCCTTCACCGGAGATGGTGGCATTATAGGGGTCGCTGGGCATGATATCGGAAGCTTTCTTCAAATCAGCTGCTATAAAAGCAAAGATCTCTTCTTGTGTTGACTGTGCCGGGTATTCGGCTACTTCAGAAACGTTTTGGGGGACCTGGGTGATCAGGGGAACATCCCCGAACATTTGTACCAGTTCAAAATAGAACAGGGCACGAAGGAAAAGGGTTTCACCCATCAACTGGTTTCTTAAGTTTTCATCTTCCACCTTGTCCAGGTTGGCAATAGCCATGTTGGCACGGCTGATACCGGAGTACCTGTCTGACCAGAAACTATTGTATTGGTTCTGGTCCACATACATCAAGTGTTCCAGACTGGTCCAGTGCTTGTCGTTTTCACCACCTCCGGCGAACAAGTCATCAGAAAGTAGCTGAGCTGCAAAATAGTAGGAGTTTCCACAGTTTGCAAGCACTTTGTTGAGGGTAGCATACACCCCGGTTACCATCTGAACGGCATCGTCTGCCGTTTTCGGATAGTTACCGGTGTTTTTCTTGGTGTAACTCGCCGTATCAAGGAAAGCTTCACAGCTCGAAAACAGCAGGGCAGCAAGTGCTATGAATAATATCTTTTTCATACTGTATATCAATTAAAATTTAAGATTTAAACCTACCATATACGTTCTGGGAGAAGGGTAGTAACCAAGGTCAATGCCCTGTACCCATCCCTGATCATAACCGTAACCGATCTCGGGATCAAGTCCGGAATAATTGGTGAAGGTATAAACGTTTTGTGCAGACACATACAAACGAACCTGCCCGAAAGGCAATTTGCGGAAAGCTTGTTTGAAGTCATAACCAATCTGTACATTCTGGATCTTTACGTAATCTCCTTTTTCAATATAGATGTCAGAGATGTTCTGCCAGTTAATGTTGGTTCCCGAGGTCAGACGGGGCAACTTATTGGAAGTGCCTTCCCCTGTCCAACGTCCGAAAATATCGGTGGTGAAGTTTTGCAGAGGGGAGTCAGCAAATGAACGGTAGGATTTGGCGATCTCCTGTCCGAATGCTCCGGCACCGGTGATGCTGAAATCCAGTCCTTTCCATGCAAAATAGAGGTTGAATCCCATCAGAATATCCGGATGCCCGCTACCGATCATGGTACGGTCATCTTCGGTTATGGCGCCGTCCCCGTTGGTGTCTACAAAGATCAGGTCACCCGGTTTGGCACTGTCGTATTTGGCGGCTGTGTTGTTCACCTGGTCCCAGTTCTGGAAGACTCCGGCGGTTTTGTAGCCGTAGAAATAACCCAGGGGATATCCCACTTCGGCACGGTACATTTCGGTTGTACCCTGGCTCAATACATTGGCAGCCCCGTGTATGATGCCTTCTGTGTTGGCAATACGGGTTACCTCGTTCTTGTTGTAAGATCCGTTGATTGAGATTCCATAGCGGAAATCACCTACAAAATCATCCCAGTTAAGCGCCAATTCCACACCGGTATTCATAACGTCTCCACCGTTAACGGCAGGTGCGTTCAGACCGTAAACGGCAGGAATGGGTGCTGTAAGCAGCCAGTCACGTGTCATTTTCTGATACCAGTCAAATGCCAGTCCCAGACGGCCACGTGCAAAACGGGCATCCAACCCTACGTTCAACTGTTCGGAAGTTTCCCAGGATACGTCGGGGTTAGCCAGAATGTCAGCGTAACCGCCCACAGTCTGGGTTTTCTTATCTGATGCAAAATAATATCCGTTGCTTACGTCAAAAGCGATGGTGGAGAGGTACTGGAAATTGGCAATACTGCAGTTCCCGTTTTGTCCCCAGCTGGCGCGGATTTTCAAAAAGTCGATGATATCGGATGCTCCGGCCATGAAATCTTCATTGGAGATGGTCCAACCTACAGAAGCGGAGGGGAAATAACCCCAGCGTTTGCCCCTGGCGAAGTTGGAAGAACCGTCAGCACGGAAAATCACGGTAGCCATGTATTTTTCTTTGTAGTTGTAATTGATACGTCCAAAGAAAGAAGCGATAGCACCTTCACCCCATACGGAACCGCCGGCTCCGCGTTGTGACAGTTCGGTGGGTTTTGTGTTGTCCACCCAGGCATAGTTCATAACGCTGTTGATGTCGGTAGTCGGGTTAATGTATCCCGGGAAGATGGAGTTGGATCCGGAAGCACTTATGTTCTGTCCCATGCCCCATTTTTCAGCGGTTTGACCGATGATGACATCAAACTGGTTGTCCGAAAGATTGAAACTGTAAGATAAAGTATTGTCCAGTTTCCAGTCATGTCCCATGCTGCCGCTTTGGCTTACATTGTCAATGGATGTTCTGGCATTGTTTGACCATGCTGAAATTGCCGTATAGGAACGGTAGTTGCTGGCGCTCATGTTGTAACCGAACTGGGAGCGGAACACCAGGTTCTTGATGGGCTGGATTTCCAGGTAAGCGGTTGTGCGCAGGGAGTAACTTCTGGATTGATTCAGGCCCTGGCCGTTATTGGAGAAAGCACCAATAGGGTTCCCTGCATTTCCGTCAAACTTCCATCCGGTATCCTGTTTGTCGTAATAATTAAACCAGTCACCATCTGCGTTTGTAACAGGTAAAAGGGGATTAGCCACCAACAGGTTGTGAATGGCGTTCCAGTAAATGTTCCCTGTTGCCACACCGTTGTTGGATGTGTAGGTGTAATACAGTGTTTCCCCAAATTTGATGATATCAAAATCATGACCCTTGAGGATCACGTGTTCCGAATTGATACGGGCTGTGTAACGTTCAAACTGAGCGTGAACCGGTTTCCCCAGGATACCTTCACTGCCTGAGTAAGAGAACCCGAGTGAAAACCTGGAGAGATCGCTACCGCCGGTAAGACCTACGGAATGATTCTGGGTGGGAGCTCCTTCGTTGTAGGCTTCCTTGAACCAGTTGGTTCCTTTCCAGCTTCCGTTCATGACTGACTGATACAGATCTGCGGGGAGCAGATTGGCCCAGTCATAGGCGGGGTTGCCTTCGTTAAACCGGACTTCATCCTGAATGATCATGTATTCCTGAGCTGTTAAAAGATCAGGGGTTTTGGCCAGGAATTGCTGTCCGTAAAATCCATCATAAGTAACGGTGGTTTTGCCCAGTTTCCCTTGTTTTGTGGTTACCAGGATAACACCGTTTGCTGCACGGGAACCGTAAATGGCAGCCGAAGCAGCATCTTTCAATACGTCAATGGACTCGATATCGTTGGGGTTGATATTGTCCAGGTTACCTCCGACCACTCCATCAATAACGTAGAGAGGAGAAGATGCCCCGATGGTACCAAGACCGCGGATAGTCACTTTAAATCCTGAACCCGGCTGACCGTTGTTCTGAACGATAGTTACACCGGGTGCCTGGCTCTGCAGAGCTGTGAACGGGCTGATGGTATTCAGTTTTGCGATGTCATCACCGCTTACCTGAACCGTAGCACCGGTCACTAGTTTTTTCTTCTGCACACCGTACCCGACAACGACCACTTCTTCCAGGGCTTGTGCGTCTTCCTGCAGGATGACTTCCACAAATGTCTGATTGTTCATCAGAGCGATTTCCCGGGTAACGTAGCCAAGATAGGTAACTACTAAAGTAGTGTTGTCCGGGACATTGTTAAGGACAACACGTCCATCTGCGTCAGTACTGCCTCCGTTCATAGTTCCCCTGACAACAACGTAAGCCCCGATTACGGGTCCGGCAT
>Ga0209723_1000726_pt1 | contig 58614 bp, 67 predicted proteins | sample BiotimSIPDNA_2_FD_185750 | JGI IMG/M metagenome (GOLD analysis project Ga0209723, IMG submission 185750) | Anaerobic biogas reactor microbial communites from Washington, USA - Biogas_R2 time_0 SIP DNA (SPAdes) (version 2) | ecosystem: Engineered > Bioreactor > Anaerobic > Unclassified | place... | reverse complement strand
CGTATCTCTTACAAAGCTTTCCGCATGTAGGACACTCGTATTTTGATGTCTTTTTTCCTTCTATGTATACATGCACTGCTTTGTCTCGTTCGTCAAACTCGGCTCTTTTTACGTGCCATGGATCCTTTAAATTGATGGACCGTTCAAACATTCCGGCAAAATTAATGATTTCTGGTTCCACTTCTATCACCTCGTTACCAGAATATCACTTTTTCTGTGTTTCACGGAAATAGGTGAAGAGCCTTTCAAGTGTGCTCAATAAAAATAAACGGATAATGGCATTCAACACAAAACGGCATGAAAATTTTAGGCTATTTCCGTCGCTTTTGCCGTATACTTTTTGCATTTGAGGAGTATAATGAGTTTGGGCTGACATTATAGTGATGACAATATAAATAAAAGGACGGATAAAAGATGGTCACCAAACTCCATCGCCATATGGGTGCTCTCATTCGAGAAAATGTTCTCTCTTCTCTCCCGAACAAAGGCGCAATTCGAATTTCTCCATTCTGGTACGGTATCGGAAACATGCTTCCGGACATCAGTTGGTTACCTTTGACGCATCCGCATTTCGCAATTCGCTCACAACCGTATATGAGCGAAATGCTGGATACCACGATCCGCAAGCATCGTCGACAACGCTCCGATGCTCTGTTTATTTCTCCGATTTTCTCTTTACGCCTCGGTGTGGTATGTCATTATCTGTGTGACTTCTTCTGTGTTGCCCATCAGGGGAAAGGGATTAACGGCGCAAAACATCACCTGGATTACGAGCACGAAATGCGTGATTTTTTCTATGAGAATCGCTCCGAAATTGAAGCGCTGTGCCGTTTTGTACCGGATCATGTCTCGCTGATCGGAAAACAGGCAAGTACCGATGTTCTTCTTGAGGAGTTTCGCCGTTGGCACGACTCCTATTCACAGAAACAATACCGATACATCCGCGACTTTTTGCACTCAAATAACACTTCCGAGGATCGGATGGAGGCATTTCTTACCGATATCCGTACCGCCGTTGAGTGTTGTACGAACTTGATTTACGTTTTAGCCCTTCAGAATGCGTAATTGAATTATGCTAATCCGAGCAAATCCTTGACCCGATGTGTAACGCGCTCTCTGACCGAAGAGAGCGTTTTCTCTGTCGCTGTTTTGCTCTGCGCGTATATACCGAAATAAACTTTCAACTTCGGTTCCGTTCCGGAAGGCCGAACACAAGCCCAGTCCAAGCCTTCTTCTCCCCCAAATTCATAGAGGATTACGTCCGATTCAGGAAGCGAGATCGCCTCCTTACGGGTCGAATTCGCATCGAAAACAAATCGTTCCGAACATTTGTAATCCCGGATTGCCCGAACGCCGAACGGACGGAAGAGATTTCTCGCTTCCTCGAATCCGATGGTCTGCGCTTGCTCGCGCAATTCATTCATTGCGTACGCGATTCGCTCGGATCCCTCTTTTCCCTCCAATGTAAACGATACGGATTCTTCCATCCCGTAACCGAATCGGCGATAGAGATCTTCCATCCGATCCAAAAGGGTCTGGTTACGATCCAGTGACTGTGCCGCCATTCCCGCGATCAGCATCGCGGCAACGACCGCATCCTTATCACGAACGTGAAGACCCGACAGATATCCGTAGCTTTCCTCAAAGCCGAACTGAAAATGCTTTTCGCCTTCCTCGTCGTCCAAACGAATCCGCTCTCCGATAAACTTAAACCCGGTCAGCGTCTCCTGAAGTTCCACACCGTAATACTGACAGATGACACCTGCCAACCGACTCGAAACGATCGTCGTTACCGCAAAGGACGAGTCCGGCAGGATCCCCTCGCTTTTCTTGTATCCGAGGATGTAATCCAGAAGTAAAAGTCCGATCTGGTTTCCCGTAAGGCTAAAAAACGCTCCGGTCGCCTGATCCGCGACCGCCACCCCGATCCGATCACAGTCGGGATCGGTCCCGATTACGAGTCCCGCTCCGATTTTGGTCGCCAGTTCAACGGCCATTCGAAGCGCATTCGGATCCTCGGGATTCGGGTTCTTTACCGACGGAAAGTTTCCGTCCGGCAGCTCCTGTTCCGGGACAACAAAAACATTCGAAAAACCGACCCGCGATAAAATTCGGCGTACCGGCAAATTTCCGGACCCGTGGATGGGTGTATAGACAATCAACATATCCTTGTGTCGTTCAACGGCCGGGCGATCAATAATTAATACCGTAAGCATTTCGGTGTAGGCCGCATCGAGGTCTTCTCCGATATAGGTGACCCATCCGGACGAGACGGCCTCATCAATCGGCATCGGTCGGATCGAACGAATGTCAGTGATTCCCTCCATCTCGCGAACGACCACCTGAGCCCCCTCCGGAGTCAATTGTCCGCCATCCTCACCGTATGCTTTATATCCGTTGTATTTCGGCGGGTTGTGACTTGCTGTGATCATGATGCCCGCAAACGCACCGTAGTGCCGGATTGCGAACGATAGAAGCGGAACCGGTCTGAGCATATCGGATAAATACACCCGGACCCCTTCCGCAGCCAACGTCCCCGCTGCAACCTTGGCAAAATCGGAGGAAAACCGACGGGAATCATAGGAAATGACCACGCCGCGACTTTCGGCATTTGAACCTGCACCCTTGATGTATCTCGCCAGCGCAGCGGTCGCCTTAGCGACCGTATATCGATTGATCCGATTCGTCCCCGCTCCGATGATTCCGCGCAAGCCGCCGGTACCGAATTCCAATTCGCGATAAAACCGCTCCTCAATCTCTTTTGTATCCGATCGAATTTCTGCAAGCTCTGTCCGTGTTTGATGATCAAAATAGGTGTCACCGGACCACAACTCATAAAGATCGTCGATTCTTGTCATTCTCTCACCCCCGGTATTCTGATTAATCGTCAGAGATATCCGCCGATTCCGCGAATACTCACTTCTCCTGCCGATACGACTGCTTCGCTTCCGTCCCTCAAAATAACAATCAATTCACCCTTCTCGTTAATGGTCTTCGCTCTTGCAAATCGTAAAGTTTCGCCGATGATTCCGACTTCCCGACCCAGGGTAACGCAATTCCGTCGATAATCCTCCAGAAAAGACGCCGGATCGGTTGCAAACGATCGGTATGCTGTCCGGAAATTCCTTATTATCGATGCAAGAAGCTTCGGAGCCGACGGCTTCACTGCCCCCTCCAAAAAAAGAGAGGTTGCCGTCTCGCGGATCTCTTCCGGAAATTCGACATTGGAAACATTGATTCCGCAACCGATTACCGCATACGAAAGTCGGTTGTCCTCGAAACTGGTCTCTGCCAATATACCACATAATTTCTTTCCGTTCACCGTTGATACGATATCGTTGGGCCATTTGATTCCCGTTTTATCACAGCCCATTTCGCAAAAGGCTTGATAAACGACCCATCCGAACAGAAGAGAAAGCATTCCGGAAGATTCTGCGGGAATCGAAGGACGAATCAGAACGGAGAAACAAAGATCCTTTCCGGGAGTGCTTATCCAGGTTCTTCCCCTGCGACCTCTTCCTTTCTGTTGAAAAAGTGTCACAAAGACTCCGATTTCGGGAAATCCCGATTCCGCAGCCTCCTTCGCGCTCGCATTGGTGGATTCCGAAACCTCATCGACCCGGATAAAGAGTCCGTCGGTGTCAACCCCGGTTTTTATTAACTCCTCTGTGATTTGTTCCGAAAAGCGCCCGCAAACAGACTCAAGTCGGTATCCGCGGTGAGTCACCGCACGAATCGGATACCCCTCGGTCCTCAATTTGTTCATTCTTTTCCACACCGCGGAACGCGTACAGCCCAGGCGATCCGCAAGCTCCGCTCCGTTCAGGTAAGCATCTCCGGATTCGGATAGTGCCCGAATCATTTCATCCCGCCACCCGCTCACTTTCGTTTCCTTTTACCCAAGCATGAAACAAAGATGAACGCTCCGAAAACGCACACGGAGATTCCGGAAATGATCGCGCCCGCTATAAGTCCCGGCGCGGTAAATCTCAACTCGATCCGATGCGTTCCTTGCGGAATCGGGACTCCGATCCATGCATCCTGATACGGAACAATTGTTGTTCTCTCGCCGTCAACCCAAAGGGTCCAGCCGGGCTCGAAGGGAATCGTCGTTACAAGAAAACGATCCCGGTCCGTCGTAACATCTGCCGATGCTCGGCCGTTTTCTATTTTGAGATTCGAAATCCCCGATGCGGGATCCTGTTTCGTGAGAAGCTCAGAAAACTTCCTTGTGTCGCAGTAATAGAAATCGACCTCCGTCATAACCACAAAACTGCGTTCCTTATCAAACACAATACTCACCTCGACCCGCTCTCCCGGTTCGAAGCACCCCAGATAGGAAATCATGGAAAAGAAGGAGTGACTCGTGAAAAAGCTTTTCTCCCCGTTCACGAATATTTCTCCGTCAAATCCCCGGACGGGAAACGGTACGCTCATGTACAGCGGATCGCCGGAATCGACTACCACCTCATAGTTCAGGATCATGCATGCCTTCGGATTGATTTGAAGATAATAGGTCAAATCGCTCCATTCTTTTTCCAAAACTTCAACGCTCAGTGTGTCCTCGAAAGGAAATGGAATATACTCGACATCAATCCGCTTATCCTTTGTAAGACTCGCATTAACTGAGGTTTTTTCGACCGATTCGGCCGGATAATATATCCCGGAGTTCAAGTCAAAGGTCTCGAACATCGATGCTATCCACCGATTCTGAAACGCGAAATAATCCTTATCCTCCGTCACTTTTTCCAGCTGATAGAAATCAAAATCGTTTGCTTCGGGCCGGACCAGAAACATTGCCGGAAGAGCGGTGTCTATTTCAAAAAGAGTCAGAATTTTGCTTTCCGGGATGGCCTCTTCAATCTCCCGAATCCCGGTGAACGTGGAAATTTCGAATTTCTCGTCATTTCCCGCAATCGCGACTCGTCTCATCCCCCCGATTTCATCTCTTTCCGAGATAACATGCGATATCCCGAGAACGGAGTCGGTTACCACAGAGGAATAACTGTGCGAAGACGTGAAGTAATTATAGTTGGTCGCAAAGCCCAGTTGTTTGTAGAACCGGTGAAGGTGCTTATTCGATCCGGTCTGGAAGGTGGATATTCCTTTGATTCCGAGAACCGGACCGGCTGCGCTGGCTTCAATGGTGTTCACTCTGCGATCCACCTCGATACGGTCAAAAACCTCTCCGCGCGCACGGGAGCGCTCTCCGGCTGCATTTACAAGCAACTCGGCGGCTTGGATGTCCTTTTGAACCTGGGCAACCGGATACGACAGTGTGCCTAACGCCTCGGACCGCACCATTACCGGGTTGATGATGCCGACATCCAAAATAATTAAGGCCACCAGAAAAGGAACGACATATCGTTTCAGTTTAACGATCGAATCCGGCCAACGGGGAAATGTCATCCCGAAGAGAACGATAAAAAACAGCACTCCGAACGCTAGGTTAAAGAAAAATCTTGAGTTTTCGACCGCCAAATTACCAAACGAGTGTACAAAAATAAGTACGCCAAGGAACAAAAGCCCGACCCGGATCACACTCTTTCGCGAAAGCTCGCCGAAACGGGTCAGGGAAAGATACGAAAGCAGAATCGTCATTGCGACGAAAAGAAAAGAATATCGAAACTGAAACCAATTCGGAAGATCAAACAGATGCCACGCGAAATCCAGAATACTGAAATGGAAACTGAAAACAAAGCCGGCGAGTAAGGATCCGGCTACGATTTTCGATCGGCGTGAGAAAGCCGGATTAAGGAAATACAAGCACGATAGAAAAGAAGTAATCAGACCCGAATAAATAAGCGGAAGGTTTGCGTGAAGCGAATCGAAGGTCCCGAAGAAAAGCTGATCGAAAATGCGCACCAGAACAAATCGGGCGGACATGTCGATATCCGATTTCAGGTAGTCGGCGTTCCCGATCGTGTCCAAACCGGCCGGAAGGATCAACACGGCGCATAAACCCGCCGCCAAAACCGCGCATCCGATAAAACGCAAAACGGTTTTCATCCCAAGTTTTGAATCCCGGGTAAAATATCCGTCCTCAACCATTCGGGCAATCAAGTATACAAAGGAAAAAATGCCGACCATGTACGCGATGTAATATCCGCTGAAAAACAACAGAAACAGGATTCCTGTGATGCTGATCCATTTTCGGTTATTCTCCAGATAGCGCTCAACCAAAAGAAGGATGAGCGGTAGCAGCATGAATCCATCCAACCACATGATGCTGATCATATACACCACGGCATACGAACACAGTGCATACATGATACCGAAAACCGATGAGATTTTATCCTTCCGCCCGGATCGACGCTGAAGGAACAGTGTCATAAACATCGATGCAAACGAAAGCTTCAAGGTGATAATCAGAACGACGGCCTGACTCATCATCCCCTTCGGGAACAGGAAAGTCAGCAGATTAAACGGACTGGACAGATAATAGGCAAACAAACCCAGCATGTTTTTGCCCGATCCGAAAATAAACGAATACGAGAACATCTGATCCGAAAAAAGCTGCTCCTTGTATCCGATTAAAAAAGGTGCGTATTGAGCCATCAGGTCCGAGACCAGAACCGTTCTCGGCCCGAACGGAGCGATTCCGATGATGAAAAAAAGCAAACACAGCAATGCCGACGTGGAGAAAAAAGAAATAAAGGGTGAAATATTTACGCCGGAAAGGATCGATTTCCTCTCCAGCTCATTCGTATCCATCATATTCTCTCCTCGAAGGGCAAGATTTTCCGGCTGACCGATCAAGGCGATTATAACATAAAACCCGTTGGCTGTAGTATACTGGAACCGCAGACACGATCATCGTTTACCGGGAGGTTTTGCTTATGCTGATCAGTTTGGTGATTCCCTGCTATAACGAGGAAGCCTCGCTGCCTTTGCTGAACGAGGCGCTATGTTCCGTGCGAAAGGAGCTTCCCGACTATCGATTCGAGTTGGTCTATGTCGATGACGGGAGCAAGGATAAAACGCTTTCCATTCTGCGGGATGTTTGTCAAAAGGACGCCGACGCGCGTTATATTTCCTTTTCCAGAAACTTCGGAAAGGAAGCCGCGATTTATGCGGGCCTCAGTGAATCGAAAGGCGATCTGGTTGCCATTATGGACGCCGATATGCAGGATCCGCCATCCCTGATCCCGGAAATGCTCCGCATCATGAACGAAGGCGACTATGATGTTGTCGCCACCCGAAGGGTCGATCGAAAGGGAGAACCGAAAATACGAAGCTTTTTCGCTCGTGCGTTTTATCGCCTGATCAACCGGATGAGCGATGTGGAAATCGTCGACGGTGCCCGAGATTTTCGATTGATGAAACGGATGGTCACGGATGCCGTTCTGAATGTATCCGAGCGCCAGCGTTTTTCGAAAGGTATTTTCGGGTGGGTCGGGTTTAAAACCTATTGGCTGGAATACCAGAATGTGGAGCGTGCGGCCGGAGAGACCAAATGGTCTTTCTGGAAACTGTTTAAATACGCCGTTGAGGGTGTCGTCGCATTTACGACCGTCCCCCTTCGAATCGCAACATTTTCCGGCTTTTTTGTCTCCGCCGCAGCGTTTATCTACATGCTCTATTACTTTATCAAGGCGATTTTCACCCAGGTATGGGACGATATTCCCGGTTATGCTTCGACCCTGACCATCGTTCTCTTCCTCGGAGGAATCGTTCTGATTGCCTTGGGCATATTGGGCGAGTATATCGCGCGCACCTATATGGAAGTAAAAAACCGCCCTCTGTATATTGTTCGGGAACAGAGCGAAATCAAGAAGCGATCGGGTAAAAAAAGCTGATTCTATATTTGTTATTCAATAAAAAAAGCGGCCGATCGGCCGCTTCTTTCGCGCAAGAGCAACCCTCAAAGCACAACGGTCGCCGTTTTTATCCGCTGATCCGATTTCGGACGGTCCGAATGATCCGTCGAAGTTGACGCAATCCGATCGACCACGTCCATACCCTCAATCACCTTCCCGAATGCCGCGTATTGTCCGTCCAGGTGCGGAGAGTCCGCGTGCATAATAAAAAATTGGCTTCCCGCGGAATCGGGCAGTCTTGAACGTGCCATGGAGAGTACTCCGCGCGTATGCTTCAGATCATTGCGAACGCCGTTCGACGAAAATTCTCCCTTGATTTGATAACCCGGACCGCCCATTCCGGTTCCGTCCGGACAACCGCCCTGAATCATGAACCCCGGAATGACCCGGTGAAAAATCAGTCCGTTATAAAAACCTTTTTGTACCAGGGACACGAAATTATCGACACTTAAGGGCGCATTCTCCGGATAAAGCTCCGCTCGGATGACTCCGCCGTCCTCCATTTCGACTGTAATCGTCGGATTTTGCATTTGTTTGTCGCAAGTATCGGCTTATAAAAAGCAGACCCGCTTCCTCCTTCTTCTTATTCTTCTTTACCGCGATGACGGTGAAGCATTTCGTTTCGAATACCCCACAGTTCCTCGGATAAGTCGACGTAATAATTCTGCGGGTTTTCGAAGCGTAAAATCGAATCCCACAAGGTGCTCTGCTGATCGGAACAATATCTTCGTATCGATTCGATATCCTGCCGGTCGCAAACACATTTCCCGTTGATAAAAATCGGTTCCAGCAACCGTCGGACCGTGAAGTTCTCGAGAGTTTTACGTTTCCACGTTTGAATCGGATCAAAAAGCTCATAGGGTTTTGTCTCGTCGATCTCTTCCCCGGCAACCGTAACCAGATCCGCCAGGGCTTTCCCGGTCTCCCGGTCATAGAACCGAATGACTTCCTTGTTGCACGGGTTGGTAACCTTACCGATATTCTCGGAAATTTTCATTTTGGGAATGACCACTCCGTCCTTTTCAACACCGGACAGCTTATATACTCCGCCGAATACCGGTTCGGCCCGGGAAGTGATGAGGCGTTCACCTACGCCGAAGCTGTCGATACAAGCGCCCTGAATCAGCAAATCGCGAATGATGTACTCGTCAAGCGCGTTGCTTACGGTGATCTTACAGTCCGAAAGCCCGGCTTCATCCAACATCCGACGCGCCTCTTTCGTAAGGTACGCCAGATCTCCGCTGTCGATTCGAATGCCCTTCAATCGGTTTCCCGTCGCCTCCAAGATATTCTTTGCGACCGCAATCGCGTTCGGAACACCGGATCGAAGCACGTCATATGTATCCACCAACAAATAGGCTTCCGTAGGAAATGAACGGACATACTCGGCAAAAGACTCGTATTCGGAATCGAAAAGCTGAACCCAACTGTGTGCCATCGTACCGAAGACAGGCAGTCCGAATTGCTGTCCGGCGATCGTACAGGATGTTCCGGCAACCCCGCCGATGTATGCGGCACGAGCACCGAGAACGGCCGCGTCATAGCCTTGCGCGCGCCTTGCTCCGAACTCAAAAACCGGACGTCCGGAGGCGGCTCGAACAATTCGTGAGGCTTTGGTCGCAATCAGGCTTTGGTGATTGATTGTCGTCAGCAGCATGGTTTCGATCAACTGCGCCTGAGCAATCGGCCCCCGAACCTTGACCAAAGGCTCACCCGGAAATACCGGCGTTCCCTCCGGCATCGCCCAAATATCGCATTCCAACCGAAAGGACTCCAAATACGAAAGGAACGACCGGTCAAATATATGAAGCGATTCCAGATAGGAGATATCGTTTTCGGTAAAGCGAAGATTCTGGAGATAGTCGATCATCTGTTCGAGTCCGGCAACGATCGCATATCCTCCGTTTTCGGGTATCGACCGGAAAAATAAATCGAAATACGCAATCCGGACGGCGTTACCGCCGTCCAGATATCCCTTGCTCATCGTAAATTCATAGAAGTCCGTGAGCATGCTCATATTCGTTTTATCGGTCCACTTGTTTCTTTCCATCCGTTTCATCCATCCCGGCAATCCGGTCATTGCGGTGTCGTCGTGTTTTGTTCTTCAGTAAACGAATCTTCCTTTATGATCTCTTTGAGAGAAACGGCAAGACCGGCGAGGCCTTGTATCTCGGAGGGAATGATAATCTTGGTTGCTTTTCCGTCCGCAACCTTGGCCAGTGTCTCCAGACTCTTAATCGAAATCAGGCTTTGATCCGCACGAACATCCTTAATCATTTTCAGACCGCGCGCCGTGGCTTCCTGCACCTTAAGAATCGCCTCTGCCTCACCTTCGGCCTCGCGGATCGCAGCCTCTCTTTTGGCCTCCGCACGAAGAATCGCGGCGGTTTTCTGACCCTCAGCCACGCGAATGGCGGCTTCTTTCTCACCTTCCGCGCGAAGAATATTTTCTCTTTTCTCGCGCTCGGCCTTCATCTGTTTTTCCATCGCGTTCTGGATCTCTCTGGGCGGAAGTATATTTTTCAGTTCGACGCGGTTCACCTTGATTCCCCACGGATCGGTCGCCTCGTCGAGGATAACGCGCATCTTCGTATTAATCAAATCTCTCGAGGTAAGCGTTTCATCCAACTCAAGGTCTCCGATGATGTTACGAAGCGTCGTTGCGGACAGATTTTCGATCGCGACAATCGGATTCTCGATTCCGTAGGCATACAGCTTCGGGTCAACGATTTGGTAGAAAAGGACGGTGTCGATCTGCATCGTAACGTTATCCTTGGTGATGACCGCCTGCGGCATGAAATCCGCAACCTTTTCTTTGAGTGATACAATCTTTGCAACCCGGTCGATAAACGGAACCTTCATCCGGATCCCGGTAGACCAAGTGACGTGATATCCGCCAAATCTTTCAATGATGAAATTCGTCGCCTGCGGAACGATTCGAATGTTTCGAATCAAAATGATCAGAAATACCGCAGCAATGATAAAGAACGCAACCAGTGCTCCGGGGTCCGTCTCTAAAGCAACGGGAATCTGTGCGAAATTGTTCATGGTACACCTCCGATAAATACTTCTTGGATTTCCTCTTCCATTACCCGAAATCCGGGATTGTTCCTTTGTCAGTTCTTTTGTTCCGCGATCTTCGGACTGACAACGACGCGAACGCCCCGTATTTCGCTGACGACAACCGCAGTGCCTTCTTTGATAAACGAATCATCGGCGCTGACCGCGCTCCAAATCTGTCCCTTGACCTTAACGAGGCCGGTCGCTTGTACCGGATCGATGTCGACGGTCACGATTCCTTCGACTCCGATTACGCGATCGGCATTCGTTGCCTCCGGTTTATTGATGAAATTGCCGAGTCGCGGCTTGATCGCAAGAATAAACAGAATCAGAAGAGCCACCGAAACGACGATGAAAACAGTAACCTGAGACCAAACCGGCAACCCGAAAGCACTGAAAATCAAAGCAACCAATGAACCGATCGCAAACCATATGGTCAGCAAATCCAGTGTCATCGCCTCGATAATCAAAAAAATCACCAGCAACGCCGTCCAAATAATCCAGGCTTCAATTCCGAACATGGCGACCTCCCTCCCGCGAATTCGTACAAACAGAACCCGCGCATGTTTTCGTCTATCAAAATAGTATAACCTTTCGGGGTGCATTGCAACAAGAATCGTCGGAGCAAGCTCGTCGCCGATAACGGCAAATTTTTTCAGTCGAAATCACTCGTAAACACCCATCCCCTTCTCCGGGGAAAACGGAAAACTAAAAAATCGGCGGATCATAACGAACGTCTTCGAGTGTCAGACCGCTCGCGGGCATTGTTTTTCCCGCTTTTCTCCGATCCCTGCTCTCGAAAAGCGCCGCGACATCCGATACGTCAATCTTTCCTTGTCCGACATATACCAAGGTGCCCGCCATAATCCGGACCATGTTATAGAGGAATGATTCCCCTTCGACCGTTATTTCGACGGTGTCGGATCCCAAATCCTTTTTCACCTCGACTCTACGCATCGTACGGATCGGTGAAACGGTCCGGTCCTTTTCCGATCGCGCGGAAAAGGCAGTGAAATCCTTGGTTCCCACCAATAACATCGCCGCCTCACGCATCCGGTCAGTATCGAGTTTCCCGGGTACATGTGTTACAATTCTTCGTTCCAGACATGGGCGAATCCCCGTATTATATATCCGGTAAACGTATCGTTTTCCGGCCGCGTCGAATCGAGCGTGAAATGATGAGTGTACATTTTTGGCCGACCGGACGCAGACATCTTCCGGAAGCTTTGTGTTCAATGCGGCAGGGATTCGGTCCTCCGGAATCGCAAAGGGTACATCGACATGGCTGACATGACCGCGGGCGTGTACCCCGGCATCCGTCCGACTGCATCCATATATGCGTCGACGCTCTCCGTATACGGCAAAAACCGCTTCTTCCAGTACCGACTGAACCGACCGATCTGATTTCTGTATTTGGAACCCTGAAAAATCCGTGCCGTCATATTCGACCAGTAAGGCAATCCGCATTCCCGGCTTCTTCATCGGAAATTCGTTTCCGTCCCCCGCGGTCATCCCGCAAGACCGTCGTCATAGCAGGCCTTGGCCATCATTGCGGCTCCGACGATTCCCGCACCGTTTCCGAGTTTGGCAAGACGGATTTCCGTCTTTCTCACTCCGGGCCCAAAAAATGTCTTGTCGGAAATCTTTTCGAGAAGCGGATTCAAAAGAGCCTCCCCCTCATTACACACACCGCCGCCGATCACCAGGATCTCGGGCATGAACGCATTAATGACATTTGCAAGCCCTTCGGCCAGATATTCAATATAACGGTCAACCAGCTTTGCCGCTGTCCCGTCCCCCTCGCGCATTGCCTCAAAAGCAGTCTTTGCGCTGGCTTTTCCGTTTCTTTCCGCAATCAGACGGTTGATAACGGAATCGGGGTTTGCCGCGGCGGCCTCTTGCGTCATTCGAATCAGTCCGGTCGCCGACGCATAGGATTCAAAACATCCTTTTCTGCCGCAGGAACACAAAACTCCGCCCACCACGATGACCGTGTGACCGAATTCGGATCCCGCCTGATTAAATCCCGAATAGATCCTGTGATTAATAATTATCCCGGCACCGATACCGGTCCCCAGAGTTATGGTCACCGAATCGGCGACTCCCTGAGCCGCTCCGATCACGCTTTCCGCCATTGCCGCGCAATTGGCGTCATTATCGATATAGACCGGAAGTCCGGTCATTTCTCCGATCACGGAGCGAAAAGGCGCGTTTCGAAACGGAAGGTTGGTTGCATATATAAGCTGTCCGCTCACGTTATCCGGCGTTCCGGGCGAACCGATACCGATCGCGGAAATCTCCGAAATCGGAAGCGCACAGGAGGCCGCGACATCCAACGCAATTTGCCCCATGTCGACGAGAATCTCTTTCATCGGCCGACTCGCGTTTGTTTTCACGCTCAGTTTGCCGATCGTCTTTCCTTCGGGATTTACGACTCCCGCCTTAATATTGGTTCCACCCAAATCAATTCCGATATAATATCCCATTTCGCCCTCTGCACATTGTGTATTGCCTCGGATCGTAACGTTTTGAGGCAATACGATTCTATCTTATTTTCACCGAAAAATCCATTCCGCCAGCACAGGAATGAACGCCAATATCAACAAAACAAAAAACCATACATAGTCCGAAATCCGCATTTTGAGAGGATGAAGCTTTGTTCGCCCTTCTCCGCCACGGTAGCAACGGGCGTCCATCGCAACGGCAAGCTCCTCCGCACGTTTGAACGAGCTTACAAAAAGCGGAACCAGTACCGATACGTAGCCCTTCGCCCGAACGATGATATTCCCCGTATCGTATTCGGCACCCCTGGATGCCTGAGCTTTCATAATCTTGTCGGTCTCCTCGACCAAAGTAGGGATAAACCGCAGGGCGATCGACATCATCATCGCCATCTCATGTACGGGAACGCGTATTTTCTTGAGCGGTCCGAACAGAGACTCCAACGCATCCGACATCTTCAGCGGGGTCGTCGTCAACGTCAACAGAATCCCGGTGCTGACGATCAGTAAAAACAAACGAAATGACATCAGACAGGCCCTCAGAATGCCCCCCGAAGTAATTACGATGACCCAGAACCGAAAGAGCTCCTCGCCCTCTTGGATGGTGAACAGATTAATGACGAAAATGAATATCATCAAAAACACGATCGGACGAACGGATTTTATGATTTCACGAAAAGGAATTTTAGAAAGAAGCGCGAGCGTCGTCGCAACCGCAAACGAAAACAAGAGACCGATGGGCTTGGTCAGTAAAAATACCGAAACCATGTACACGACGAACAAAATCACTTTCACCCTCGGGTCCAGTGAATGAAGAACGGAATCTCCGCGATAATACCGTCCGATCGAAAGATCCTTAATCATGACTGTCCTCCCGAAACAGAGGATCGGCCGGACGGATTCTTCCGTCGCACGTGATCCGGCTCCCGGGTATTCCTACCTTCGGCACGCGCCGCGCGAATCAACTCGCCGGCCACCTGATCCGGTCCGAAAACACAACGATTCAGGCTCTTGAAGTCCGGGGAAAGATCCGAAAGAAAAAGAACCGACTCGGGAAGATCCAATCCGATTTTCCGCAGACGGGAGCGATCGGAAAACAACTCCTCCGGAGTTAAGTCAAACAGCGCACGGCCCTTGGAAAGCACCAGAATACGATCCGAAACACGCGCGGCCTCGTCCATATCATGAGAAACCAACAGGATGGTTTTCCCGCGTTTTTTAAGTTCAAGGATGTACCGGAATATCTCTCGTCGACCGGCCGGATCCAGACCCGCCGCAGGTTCATCCAGGACCAGGATATCCGGATTCATTGCGATAATTCCCGCAAACGCGACCCGGCGCTTCTGCCCTCCGGACAACTCGAAGGGAGACCGGTCCAAAAGCGACGGATCCAACCCCAGGAGCGTCACCGCATCAAGCATGCTTTCTTCCGCGGCCTTCCGATCCATGCCCATCTTTAGAGGTCCGTATAATATATCCCTTCGCACGGTCTCTTCGAAAAGCTGATATTCCGGGTATTGAAACAAAAGACCCACTCTTTTTCGGATCTGCTTAACATCGGCATTTTTCCTCGTATTCCATTCCGCCCCGTTTTCCGGGTCAAGCAGGCGAATCTCACCGCTTTGTGGCCGGATCAATCCGTTCAAATGAGAGATCAGTGTCGTTTTTCCCGAGCCGCTGTGCCCGATCACGGAAAAAATCTCTCCTTTATTCACATGAAAGCTGATGTTGTCCAGCGCCCGGTCGCCCCGTTCCTCGTAAGAGTAAAACAGATCTTTTACAACAAGAACGGCTTGCTCCTTTGCCTTATCTTCGGTGTCAGCACAGACATATTCAGATTCAGCGCTCTTGGCTTGGGAAGATTTGATTTTTGCGAGAATATCGCGTGCCGCCTTCAAAGAAGCGTCACGAGACACGAAATACTCTTTTTTTCGTTCCGAGCCGGTCTGTGCGCACAGTTCGGAGATAATGCCCGCAAACACCGGTAAATCCAATCCCAACTCCTTCAGTCGCTTCGACTCGAAAAACACATTGCCCGGCGTACCTTCTAAAACAATACGTCCCTTTTCAAGAACAAAAACGCGATCGGCTCGGTATGCCTCCGACATATCGTGTGTGATGTGGATGACCGTAATTCCTTTTTCCTTACGGAGACGCCCGACCAATTCCAGAAATTCGTTTCTGGATACCGGATCAAGCATCGCGGTCGCTTCGTCAAGAATCAGCACTTCCGGGGCCATTGCCAATACTCCGGCAATGGCGAGTTTCTGTTTTTGTCCGCCCGAAAGATTGCTCGGCATCCGGTCGGCATACTCTTTCAAGCCGACATAATCGAGAGCATCGTCCACTCTTCTTCGAATCTCCGGCGTAGGAATCCCGAGATTCTCCGGTCCGAAGGCCACGTCCTCCTCAACCGAGGTTCCGACGATCTGATTGTCCGGGTTTTGAAACACCATTCCGCACCGGCTTCGAATACTCCAAAAATGCTCCTCCGATGCGGTATCCAGACCGAGAACCGTAATCGTTCCCGCATCGGGAATTTCAAGAACATTGATTAGTTTTGCGAGCGTTGATTTTCCGGAGCCGTTTCTCCCGATCAAAACGACATATGAGCCTTTTTCGATCGTAATCGAAACGCCCGCCAATGCCTGAATTTCTTCCGAATCCTGATGTGTATACGAAAAAAGGACATCTTCTGCACGAACCGCTTCTTGCGGCCCGGAATGGGTTTCATTGTTTCTCGGATTTCGGCTCATCGCCTCTCCTTAAAAGAAAACGGGTGCTACATGCTTACGCTTGCCCGCACCCGTTGTTTCTCGTCCTATCGATTCGACTCATTTACACCAACTCGATCTGAGCCATTTCCGATGCGTCGCCTCTCCTCGTTCCCAGTTTAATAATCCGGGTATAGCCGCCGACTCTGCCGGCGTATTTCGGTGCTACATCATTGAAGAGAAGGTTCAGGGGATTTACCGTGTTCTTCTCGGAATCGTGACTTTTCCTGAGCCAGTACGCCATATTTCTGCGGGCAGCAAGACGAGACGGCGTATCGACCTGAACGACCCGGGTTTTGACCTCTCGATCCACAACCTCATATTTGGCTCCGTTCCTTGATGTCTTGGAGATCAGCATCTTTTTCCCCTTTGAATCTAACTTCGCGGTTGAAAAAGAAATCTCCTTGGATGTGTAGTTATCCTTTTCGCGAATTGCGTCAGAAATCAAACGTTCCGCGATTTTACTGACTTCCTTGGCTCGAGCAACCGTCGTTACAACCTTGCCGTTGATAATCAGCGCCGTCGTCAGGTTTCTTAATATTGCCATGCGCTGGTCCGATGCGCGGCCAAGTTTTCTGTTTGCTGGCATGGGTATATCCTCCTATGTGTTCCTATCCGTGTTCCGACGGCATTCAGTCGCCGTTTGTTGCAAGAGACAACTCCATCTCTTCGAGCTTGAGGATGACCTCCTCAAGGGATTTCTTTCCGAGATTTCGTACCTTCATCATCTCGTCTTCCGTACGGGCAACCAAATCTCCGATGGTGTTGATGCCCGCTCTTTTGAGACAATTGTATGTACGCACGGAAAAAACCAGATCCTCGATCAAGATTTCATGCTTGGTGTTCTTGTTGGCGGACTCGTCCGCATCGCGGAAGCTCAGCGTGCTCTCATTGCCGGTAAGGGCAATAAAGAGTCCGAGATGCTCGCACAAAATGGCCGCCGCGGCGGAAAGCGCCTCGTTCACCTGAATCGTCGAGTCGGTCCAAACCTCAAGGGTCAGTCGGTCAAAGTCGGTGCGCTCACCGACACGGGTATTCTCCACCGTGTAGTTTGCTTTGCGAATCGGAGTAAAGATCGAGTCGATCGAAATCACTCCGATCGTTTGCGTTGCCGGTTTATTCTGCTCCGATGTCGAGTAGCCGCGACCCTTGCTGATCGTCAGTTCCATAAAAAGTCTTCCGGATCCGTTCAGGGTAGCGATTATGTGATCGGGATTCATGATTTCCACTTCTTCGTCATGAACGATATCTCCGGCGGTGATAACTCCGGATTTCCCCTCGTCGGTACTGATGTATACCGTCTTGGGCGCGTCCGAATGAAGCTTGGCACGAATTCCTTTGACATTGAGAATGATCTCGGTCATATCCTCAATCACTCCGGGGATCGTCGAAAATTCGTGATAAACCCCCTCCACCCGAATCGCGGTAACCGCGGCTCCGGTCAGAGAAGAAAGCAACACTCTGCGAAGAGAGTTCCCGAGAGTCGTCCCGTATCCGCGCTCCAACGGAGCGATTACATATTTACCGTAGGAGTTTTCTTCTCCCGTTTCCACGCAATCGATGACCGGCTTCATAATATCAATCATATTTTCCTCCTTGTGCAGCTAAAACCGCTGTTCGGGCTATTACTTCGAATACAACTCAACGATCAACGTCTCCTTGACTTCGAGGTCGACATCCTCACGAGTCGGAATTTGAATAATCTTTCCGGTCAGTTTTTCTTCGTCAAAAGAAAGCCACGCGGGAGCCGTGCGAGCACCCGAAATGTTCTCGAATGCAGGCGACTTGCGCGAGCTTTGGCGAACCGAAATCTCGTCACCTGCTTTGAGCGTCATGGAAGGAATGTCCGCCTTCTTTCCGTTCAAGAGAAAATGTCCGTGTGTCACCAATTGGCGAGCCTTCGCCCGGGACGGAGCAAACCCCATCCGATAGACGATATTATCCATCCGCAGTTCAAGAAGTCGTAACAGGTTCTCACCCGTTTTGCCGTCCATGCGTACCGCACGATCGAACATCGTTCTGAACTGATTCTCCAGCAATCCGTAAAAGCGCTTGGTTTTTTGCTTCTCACGGAGCTGTAATCCGTATTCCGAAACTTTCTTTCTTCCCTGTCCGTGCTGCCCGGGCGCGAAACTTCTGCGAGCGAGAGCGCACTTCGTGGAATAACACCGTTGTCCCTTGAGGAAGAGTTTATCGCCCTCTCTCCGGCACAGGCGGCATGATGCATCCGTATATCTTGCCATGTTCTATTCCTCCGTAATCAGACTCTTCTTCTCTTGGGTGGCCTACATCCGTTGTGGGGAACCGGCGTAACATCCTTAATCATCGTCACGTCCAGACCGGCAGTCTGAAGCGCGCGAATCGCGGATTCACGTCCCGCTCCGGGTCCCTTAACAAAAACCTCGACCGTGCGCATTCCGTGATCAACCGCTTTGCGCGCCGCATCCTCGGCCGCCATCTGGGCGGCAAAAGGCGTTCCCTTTCGGGATCCCTTCATGCCCATTTCTCCGGCCGACGCCCAAGATATCGCATTCCCCAAGGGGTCCGTTATCGTAACAATCGTATTGTTGAACGTCGAATGAATATGAGCGTGACCGCGATCAATATTCTTGCGTTCTCTTCTCTTCGGTCTTCCGACCGCTTTTTTCGTCACCTTAGCCATGGTTCCCCTCCTTACTTCTTCTTGCCGGCGATGGTACGCTTCGGTCCCTTACGGGTGCGAGCGTTGGTCTTCGTGCGCTGGCCGTGTACGGGAAGCCCCATTCTGTGACGGCGACCGCGATAACAGCCGATCTCCGTCAGGCGTTTGATGTTCATGGATACTTCTCTTCTCAGGTCACCTTCGACGGTGTGCTTGCTCTCGATTTGCTCGCGAATTTTCGCAAGATCGTCTTCCGAAAGATCCTTAACTCGAGTATCGGGATTGATCGAAGAGTTGCTAAGGATTTGTGCAGATTTTGTTTTGCCAATACCGTAAATGTACGTAAGCGCGATCTCCACCCGCTTTTCGTTCGGTAAATCCACTCCGGCAATACGTGCCATCTGTTTAACCTCCGTGATCGATAATTGTTTATTCCTCTGAATATATATGACACGCGGTGCGAAGATTCCTCCGCCCCCAGGCGAAGGCAGCCGCCTTCACAATTGCATGTAATATCCTGTTTTTTGTCCGGCCGAATCCGTTCTTTTCCCCCGGTCAATCCAATGCCGGAGAAAAGACGGAATCAGCCTTGTTTCTGTTTGTGCTTCGGATCGCTGCAAATCACCATAACGTTTCCGTTACGACGAATCACCTTGCATTTTTCGCACATTGGCTTGACCGACGGTCTCACTTTCATGAATACATTCCTCCCATTACCGTTTCTGCGAAAAGGCAGAAAAACGTACGCCAATCCGGCGCATGCTATAATATAATACCAGAAATGAACGCGTTTGCAAGGGCTTTTGAGCAATATTCATAGCTTTTCGGACCGGATTTTCGGTAATCCGCCCTACTTTGCCCGCCACGTGATTCGACCTCTGGAAAGATCATACGGCGAGAGCTCAAGCGTTACACGATCTCCGGTAAGAATCTTTATATAGTTCTGGCGTAATCTGCCGGAAATGTGTGCCATTACAATGTGACCGTTTTCGAGACGGACACGAAATTTCGCGTTGGGCAGAGCGTCCTCGACGATTCCCTCTACCTCAATTACGTCTTCTTTTGACATGTGTTTCCCCTTTCAAATTCCCTGTTCATTCTTCCACTCTTGCAGCGCCTTGCGAATCTCGGCGCTGATTACCTCTGTCGGTCGTTTCGGACTTTCCCTGATAAACTTCGCCCGGTCGATTGCGATATGGCCGACCCGATCCAAATGCTTTTTGTTCTTTTTCTTCGGTCGATCCGCCGATCGCTTTTTCCCGTCCGATAAATAGACAAACGAATCGTCCGTAGACAGAATAACATATATCCTCCCTTTGTCTCTCCCCGTCCGTGAACGCGCTACCGGAACTCCCTCTGTTTCTTTCCCATTCAATCCGATTCTCCGTCCGCGATGATCGTCAGGACGATCGGGCCGTCTCGCGTAATCGCAAATGTGTTTTCATAGTGAGCGGATTTCTTACCGTCGGATGTTGCAATCGTCCAACGATCCGAAAGCATCCGAACCGAAGCGCTCCCGAAGTTCAGCATCGGCTCAACGGCAATCACCAGTCCCTCAAATATTCTCGGACCGTGTCCTTCCCGGCCGAAATTCGGAACATCGGGTTCCTCATGCAGATGCTCCCCGATGCCGTGGCCGACCAGTTGCCGGACGACCCCGAGTCCGTTCGACTCCGCGTGCCGCTGGATTGCGGCGGATACATCGCCGATCCGATTACCGGGCTTTGCCTGTTCCATTCCTTTCCAGAAGCATTCCTCCGTTACCCGGATCAGCTTCCGGTCATCATCCGATATTTCCCCGACCGCGAAAGTCCGCGCGGCATCTCCGTGGTAGCCCTCGATGCAAGCGCCGACATCAATGCTGACGATGTCTCCTTCGTACAACACGCGCGATTTTCTCGGGATCCCGTGAACAACCTCATCGTTGATCGAGACACAGATTGACGCGGGAAAAGGCGGAGACCCGTAGTTTAAAAAGGACGGAACCGCATTATTTTCACGAATCACGGATTCGGCGATTCGATCCAACTCCCATGTGGTTACTCCGGGCCGTACGGCTTTTTCCACCGCCGACAAAGCCAATGCAACCACACGCCCGGCGGATTTCATTTTCATTATTTCGCTGTTGTTTTTCAGTCGCACCATCAGCTCTTACCCTCAAATTCGATATCGCGGTCCCGCAAAGCGCATTCCAGATCGATCATTGTCGGTTGAAGGCCTTTCGAGTTGTCGATTTCGATAATCAGGCCCCGGGCGCGATAGTATTCCTCCAGCGGTCTGGTTTTTTCATAATATGTCCGCAAACGGCTCAGAACCGTCTCCGGCTTATCGTCTTCGCGTTGGATTACCTGCCCGCCGCAATGATCACAGACACCTTCGACGCGCGTCGGATTGAAGGTAAGGCTGAATCCGGCCGCGCAGGAAACACAAACCCTTCTCTCCGATATGCGCTTCATAATCAATTCGTCCGGAACTAAAAGGCTGACTACGGCCTCAATCTCCCGATTGCTTTCTGCAAGGAATCGATCCAGAGAATCAGCCTGTGCCAAGGTACGGGGAAAACCGTCGAGCATGAAATGCTTCGAACAATCCGGAGCGGATAGCCGTTCCTCAACCATTCCGATCGTTACCGAATCGGGCACGAGATCTCCTCGGGAAATATAATCATATGCCTGTTTACCGAGCGGCGTTTCCATTTTAATATTCTCTCGAAAAAGGTCGCCCGACGAAATGTGCGCAATATTATATTTTTCATGAAGTGCCGAAGCAACCGTTCCTTTTCCGGCGCCCGGGGCACCCAACAAGATAATTCGCATGACCCAATCCTTTCCGATTCAATCGACGATAAAAAGTTATATTCCTCTTCTGTAAAGGAAACGACCGCTCACGGATGCCGATGGCTTCCCGCAGGCGGTCATTCAAGCTTACACTTTCTCATTTTCCGACACAATGTGCATACTCTGCACCCCTTTTCAGATGCAACCGCATCAGTCCAGGAACCCTTTGTAATGGTGTGTCACCATTTGTGATTCAATCTGCTTCACCAGGTCATTCGCGACACCGGTTAAAATCAGAACCGATGTTCCCGCAAACAAAACGTGTTCTATCCCCGTAACCTTTCCGATGACCGTCGGAACAAGAACGACGATCGAAAGGAACAACGCATCCGCCCAGTTCAGTCTGCGCGCGGTGCGGGCAATGAAATCCGAAGTCGGACGTCCCGGACGAACACCGGGAACATACCCGCCGTTTTTCTGAAGATTGTTTGAAATCTCAATCGGGTTGAACTGGATCGCCGAGTAGAAGAACGTAAAACCGATGATGAGCAGGAAATTAACGATGTAGTACCATACGTGGTCCTGCGGATTCTTAAGAGCCTCCACAATCGGACCGGTGCTTTCCTGAAAGAACATCGTTACGATGGTCGACGGCAGAGCAATCATCGACATCGTGAAAATAACCGGCATAACTCCGGACTGATTGACCTTGAGCGGAATATATGTGTTCTGCCCTCCGTAAATCTTACGCCCGATTACTCTTTTCGAGTACTGAATCGGAACTCTGCGCTCGGCATTCTGAACATATACGACAAAAACGATGGTAGCGATTGAGGCCAGCGCAATCACGATGAACAAACCGCCGCCCCCGAGCACTCCGAGAACCTGATTCCGAATCCGTGTAAATGTATCGATCGAATACACGTTGATATTTCCGTACATGGTGACGGCATAATTCAACGCCTTGGAAGCCATGTCCGGAAGTCGCGTCGCGATACCGGCAAAGATAATCAGGGATATACCGTTACCGATTCCCTTTTCATTGATTCGTTCACCCAGCCACATGATGAACGCCGTTCCTGCGGTAAACGTGACTACAATAAGCACTGCGTTAAGGGCCGTCGGGAGATAATCCGTCATTGTGGAGCGCGCTGCATAACAGAATACGGATGCCTGAAGGAGTGCCAGACCGATCGTTACAAAGCGAACAATCTTCTGGATCTTTTTTCTTCCGGTTTCACCTTCTTTTTGCATGCGTTCCAACGCCGGGATCGCCACGGTCAAAAGCTGCATGATGATCGAGGAATTGATGTACGGCGTAATGCCCATCGCAAAAATGGTGGCGGAATGTAGTCCGCCCGCGGAAATGATGTCCATCAATCCGCCGATTGCGCCCCAACCCTTAACCAACTCGGTAAATTCGGCTCGGTTGATGCCCGGGTTGGGAATCAGCCCGCCGAACATGTAAACCACCATAATAAAGATGGTGAACAGGAGCTTTTTTCTCAAGTCCGGGACGCGAAAAGCGTTGATTAAGGTATCGAACAAACCCTTCATCATTATACCTCCAGAGCCGTTCCACCAGCCTTCTCGATCTTTTCTTTCGCCGGACCCGAGAAGGCGGTCGCTTTAACGGTCAGTTTTTTCGTCAGTTCACCGTTTCCGAGCACCTTGATTCCGTCATTGACTTTCGGAATGGTCAGCAGCCCGGAATTGCCGAGGAGCTCGGCATCCACAACGGTATCTTCCGCGAATTGTTCCAGTTGTCCCACATTGATCTCAAGATACTGCTTCGCGAAACGCGCATTGTTGAAACCGCGCTTGGGCAAACGTCTGTAGAGCGGCATCTGTCCGCCCTCAAAGCCGGGGCGCACACCGCCGCCGGATCTTGAGTTCTGGCCTTTATGACCGCGGCCCGCGGTTTTACCGTTTCCGGTACCGGGTCCGCGTCCCTTGCGATTCGGTTTCACATTACCGGCGGAAGGCATTTCATTGAGTTTCATGTTGCGTATTACCTCCATCATACTTCTTCGAACGTGATGAGATGGGATACATTGTGCAGCATTCCGCGAATCGCCGCATTGTCCGAATGAACAACACTTTGGCCGATTTTGCGAAGGCCGAGAGCCTTTATCGTGGCACAATGATTCTTATTGGAGCTGTTGGTGCTTTTCACCAGCGTTACTTTGATCTCTGACATTGCGAAAATCCTCCTATTTCTTCATGCTTTCGACGGACTTTCCGCGCGTTTTCGCGACCTGCTCAATGGAGCGCAATCCCTTGAGGCCTTCGATTGTTGCATTCACAACGTTATTCGGATTGTTGGTCCCCAAAGACTTGGTCCGGATATCCTTGATTCCCGCCAATTCGCAGACCGCACGAACCGGGCCGCCGGCGATAACGCCGGTACCTTCACGGGCCGGCTTCATGACCACCTTCCCGGCACCGAAGACGCCGAAGGTTGCGTGCGGAATCGTTGAATTACTGATCGGAACCGTAATCATGTTCTTTTTCGCATCCTCAATTCCCTTGCGAATCGCATCCGGAATTTCAGCCGCTTTTCCCAACCCCTTGCCGACATGCCCGTCCTCGTCACCGACGATGACCAATGCGGCAAACCGAAAGTTTCTTCCGCCCTTGACGGTCTTGGAAACACGACCGATATGGATTACTTTTTCTTTTAATTCCGTAGTATTCGGATCAAAACCCATGTTCATACTTCCTCCTGCTTAGAATGTCAGGCCGGCTTCGCGCGCCGCCTCGGCCAAGGCCGCGACGCGACCGTGGTAAATGTATCCGCTTCTGTCGAAAACAACCTCAGAGATGCCCTTTTCAATCGCTCTTCTGGCAACCAGATCTCCGACCTCGCGTGCACCGTCCTTCGTAGAACCCGAAGGAAGCTTGGCCTTAATGTCCTTGTCCAGAGTCGACGCGGCCGCAAGCGTTGCTCCCGTTGAATCGTCAATCACTTGGGCATAAATGTGCATATTGCTTCTGAACACGCACAATCTCGGGCGAGCAGGGGTGCCGGCGATCTTTTTACGAACGCGTACATGCTTTCTCCTGCGGATCTCATTCTTGTCCGGTTTATTAATCATGCATCTGTCCCCCTTCTCTTACTTTTTCGCTCCGGTCTTGCCTTCTTTGATTCTCAAGACCTCGTAGGAGTACTTGATTCCCTTGCCCTTGTAGGCATCCGGGAGTCTGAACTGACGTATTTTTGCCGCCGTTTCGCCGACCAACTGCTTGTCCGCACCTTTTACGATAATCTTGTTGGGCGCGGGCACTTCGATGGTAATGCCTTCCGGCTCGGGAAACTCGATCGGATGAGAGTATCCCAGGTTCATCACCAGGATATTTCCCTGTTTCGCCGCTTTGTAACCGACTCCGTTAATGTCAAGCGTTTTCGAAAAACCGGTCGACACCCCGACAACCATGTTGTTGATCAGCGAACGAGTCAGGCCGTGAAGGGCTCTGTGCTGCTTTTCATCGGACGGACGGCTGATCGTGATTACATTATCCTTCACGTCTACGGTCATATCCGGGTGTACGGTCATGGAAAGCGCAATATCTTTTCCCTTAACGGTAATATTGGCGCCGTCTTGTTTGACATCGATCCCATCGGGGATCTTGATCGGCATTCTGCCTATTCTGGACATTGATCCTACCTCCTGCTCTTGATATTGCGGCGGAAACCAACGGTTCCCGTCCTTTCAGAGTACATTGATTCTTTTACCAAACGTAAGCGATGATTTCGCCGCCGACTCCCAGGTTACGGGCGCTCTTGTCCGTCATTATCCCCTTGGAAGTCGAAACGATTGCAACGCCCAACCCGCCCAAAACGCTCGGCAGATTTTCTTTATCGACATACACGCGCAAGCCCGGCTTGGAAATCCGCTTGATTCCCTTAATGACGCTCTTTCTGGCGACATACTTCAGCGTAACCTTGATGGTCCCCTGTTTGCTGTCGTCGGCGCATTCAAAGCGGGTGATATATCCTTCATCCAAAAGAATCTGTGCGATTGCCTTTTTGATGTTGGACGACGGAATGGTAACCGTCGCGTGACCCGCCGTACCGGCATTGCGGATTCTAGTCAGCATATCTGCGATTGCATCAGTGATCTGCATATGTGTTCCTCCTCGCTATCGTTTACCAGCTGGCCTTACGGACGCCGGGAATCTGCCCCTTGTAAGCCAAATCGCGGAAGCAAAGACGGCAGATGCCGTATTTGCGGATGTAGGCGTGGGGTCTGCCGCAAAGTTTACAACGATTATGCTGCTGCGTCTTAAACTTCGGCGCTCTCTTGGCCTTCAGGATCATCGACTTTTTAGCCATTATATTCTTCCCTCCTGCTTATTTGCGAAACGGCATTCCGATCAGGGAAAGAAGCTCTCTGGCTTCTTCATCCGTTTCGGCCGTCGTTACGATAATGATATCCATGCCGCGAATCTTATCCACCGTATCGTAATCGATCTCGGGGAATGTCAATTGTTCCTTGATTCCCATGGCGTAATTTCCATGCCCGTCAAATGAGTTCGGATTGATTCCGCGGAAGTCGCGGACACGGGGAAGAGACACGCTGATCAGTTTATCGAGGAAATCGTACATTTTTTCTCCGCGAAGCGTCACCTTGCATCCGATCTTCATCCCTTCACGAAGCTTGAATGCGGAGACGGATTTGGTCGCGATCGTCACTACCGGCTTCTGCCCGGAAATGGTCGCCATATCGCGCATTGCGTTCTCGAGAACCTTTGCGTTCTCCTTGGCTTCGCCGACTCCCATGTTCAAGACGATTTTTTCGATGCGGGGAATCTGCATCTCGGATTTGTAACCGAAAGACTCGCGCAAAGCGGGCGCGACTTCGGCTTTATATTTTTCCTTCAATCTGGACATTCTTTACTCCCCCTTGCCTGACGTCTTCTTGGATTTGTCGATTTGGGCACCGCATTTTTTGCAGATGCGGACCTTCGTTCCGTCCTTGATGATTTTTTTGGATACACGGGTCGGCTCGCCGCACTTCGGGCAGATCAGCATCACATTCGAAGCATCCAACGGTGCCTCCCGCTCAATAATTGCCGCGGGCTTGTTCTGCCCTTTTCCCTTCTGGTGCTTTTTAACCATGTTGACCTCGGAGACGATTACTTTGCCGTCCGCCGGAAAAGCCTTCACGATCTTACCTTTTTTACCGCGTTCCTTACCGGTGATAACGATAACGTTATCGTCCGTTTTGACATGTAATTTGTTTGCCATGGGTCATCCTCCTTAAAGAACTTCGGGCGCAAGGGAAAGAATTTTCATATAGTCCTTTTCCCTGAGCTCTCTGGCGATCGGCCCAAAAATACGGGTTCCGCGCGGGTTCTTATCTTCCTTGATGATTACGGCGGCGTTCTCATCGAACTTGATGTACGATCCGTCCGCTCTGCGCACGCCGGTTTTGGAACGAACGATTACAGCCTTCACCACATCGCCCTTCTTTACGACACCGCCGGGAGCGGCTGTCTTCACCGAGCAGACGATCACGTCGCCGATATTCGCATATTTTCTTTTGGAACCGCCGATTACCTTGATACACGCGAGTTCCTTCGCGCCGGTGTTATCCGCGGACCTAAGTCTGGATTCAACCTGAATCATGCTTGATTTCCTCCTTCAGCCGTTAACCGTTAAGGCACGAACTATTTGGCCTTTTCAATGATGTTTATCACTCTCCAGCGTTTTTCGCGAGAGAGGGGACGGGTTTCCATGACCTTAACGCGGTCACCGATTCCGCAAGCGTTCTGCTCATCATGCGCCTTGAGTTTATATGTTTTCTTGATGATCTTTTTGTAGAGCGGATGCCTTACGTGCTCGGTAACGGACAATACGATGGTTTTATCCATTTTGTCGCTCGAGACGATGCCCACGCGTGTTTTTCTGAGGTTACGATCGCTCATCTGAATATCCCCTTTCAATTCTTAGCCTTAAGCTCTTGCTCACGCATAATCGTCTTGACTCTGGCGATATCACGCCGAACGGCGCTTAGGCGCAGCGGGTTTTCCAGCTGATTCGTCGCATGCTGGAAACGAAGCTTGAAAAGTTCTTCTTTAAGAGCGAGCAGTTCTTTCGTCAGCTCTTCGCCGGATTTGGCGCGGATTTCATCAGCCTTCATTTGCTTCACCCTCCTGTTCCTTCGCAATAAACTTCGTCTTGCAAGGGAGCTTGTGTCCCGCGAGACGCATCGCCTCTCTGGCAACTTCTTCGGATACTCCCGCAATCTCGAAAAGCACGCGGCCGGGTTTCACAACGGCTACCCAATGATCCGGAGATCCTTTACCGGAGCCCATTCGCGTTTCCGCAGGTTTGGAGGTTACCGGCTTGTCCGGGAATATTTTAATCCAAACCTTACCGCCTCTTTTCACGTAACGGTTGATTGCGATACGGGCGGATTCAATCTGATTGGAGGTAATCCAACACGGCTCCGTGGAATAAATCCCGTAATCGCCGTACGCGACGAAATTGCCGCGGGTCGCCTTACCGGTCATCCGACCCCTCATTTGTTTTCTGTGTTTCACTCTCTTGGGAAGAAGCATCAGTTTTCGCCCCCTTCCTCATTCGTAACCGCCTTTTTCTTGGCGGTGAGGACTTCTCCTCTGTAGATCCATACCTTGACGCCGATACGACCGTACGTGGTGTTTGCCTCGGCAAATCCGTAATCAATATCCGCACGCAGGGTCTGCAACGGAATCGTTCCCTCGTGATAATGTTCGGTACGCGCGATTTCAGCTCCTCCGAGACGTCCGGCAACCTGTGTTTTGATTCCCTTGGCTCCGGCCTTCATCGTTCTCATCATCGCCTGTTTCATTGCACGGCGAAAAGAAATACGCTTTTCAAGCTGAGCCGCAATACTCTCGGCAACCAGCTGAGCGGATGTGTCGGGAGACTTGACCTCACGGATGTCCACAAAGAAATTCTTCTTGAACTTTGCGAAAAGCTTCTTCTTAAAATCCTCGATGCCCGCGCCCTGACGTCCGATAATGATACCCGGTTTGGCTGCGTTAATGATAATCATCGTCTTATCGCTGCCTTTTCGCTCGATCTCAATATTGGTAATGCCCGCATTGAAGCATTCCTTCTTTACAAACGTACGGATCTTCTTATCTTCGACGAGATACTCGCTGAATGTATTCTTGTCGGCATACCAGCGCGTGTCCCAACCTTTGTTCACACCGACCCGTAAACCATGGGGGTTAACCTTCTGGCCCATTCCACAAATCCTCCTTATTCTCTTTCCTTGAGAACCACCGTCACATGACTGGTTCTCTTGTTGATGCGCGAGGCGGAGCCTCTCGCTCTCGGGATCCAACGCTTCAGAATGGGACCCTGGTTCGCGAACGCATCCGCAACATAGAGTGCATCACGACTCAGACTGTTGTTCAATACTGCGTTCGCCTCCGCGGACTTCAGCGCCTTGGTCAGAACCGGAGACGCGGCCTTGGGTGTATAAAGAAGAATCGCATATGCTTCATCCAAACCCTTCCCCTTAATCAGATCGATGACGACCTTGATTTTCTGGGGGCTGATCCGAACATATTTCGCGATTGCTTTCCCTTGATCTCTGCCGACTCCGAGCACTTTACGTTCTTTTTTGCTCAGAAGCTGAGGTTTCTTGTTTTTCTTGGCAGGGACCGCGTACTTCGCGAGAATCTCCTCGCGGTTTTGCTCCATAAAGTCCTTGCTCATGACTTTCTTTTCCACTAAACGTTCCTCCCTTCGTCGTACCGCAATCAGCGGGATTTCGACGATTTCTCGCCGGCATGACCTCTGAATAATCTGGTGGGAGCGAACTCGCCGAGCTTATGGCCGACCATTTCCTCCGTAATATATACCGGTACGTGCTTTTTCCCGTCGTGAACCGCAATGGTGTGTCCGACCATTTCGGGAAAAATGGTGGAAGCACGGGACCATGTCTTCAACACTTTCTTCTCATTTGCGGAATTCAGCGCCTTCACTCTTTTCATAAGAGCGTCCTGAACATAAAATCCTTTTTTGGTTGATCTGCTCATTTATCGTTCTTCCTCCCTTCAATCACTTTCTGCCCTTGACAATATATTTGCCGGACGGCTTACGTTTATTTCTGGTCTTCTTGCCCAGGGTCGGAACTCCCCAGGGGGTAACCGGTCCGGGCATACCGATCGGGGCCTTGCCCTCACCGCCGCCGTGCGGGTGATCGCAGGGGTTCATCGCAACTCCGCGCACCGTCGGCCGGACGCCCATATGACGTTTGCGACCGGCTTTACCGAGGGATACATTCTCATGCTCAACATTTCCGACCTTGCCGATTGTCGCCCGGCAGAGAACGGAAACCATGCGAACCTCTCCGGAAGGGAGACGAATCTGAGCATATTTTCCCTCTTTCGCCATCAGCTGAGCTCCGGATCCGGCGGTGCGCACCATTTGGGCTCCCTTGCCGGGCTTAAGCTCGATACTGTGAATGATGGAACCGACGGGAATATTCTCAATCGGAAGCGCGTTACCGACTACGATATCGGCATCGACGCCGCTTTCCACCGTATCTCCGACCGTAAGACCGTGCGGGGCCAAAATGTACGCCTTTTCACCGTCCGAATACTGCAGAAGCGCAAGAAAGGCGGTGCGATTCGGATCGTACTCAATCGCCTTTACCGTTGCGGGAATCGAGTCCTTTTTTCTTTTCCAATCGATGATGCGGATTTTTCTTTTGTTTCCTCCGCCGATATGACGAACGGTGATCCGGCCGTATGAATTACGTCCACCGGTCTTTTTCGCGGAGACCAGAAGTTTCTTTTCCGGTTTCTTATCGCTCAAGACGGAAAAATCGGTCACCGACATCGCTCGTCTTGCGGGAGAAGTTGGATTATACTCTTTTACTGGCATCGTTCTTCACTCCTTCACTTCATCAGGCCCTACTGGCCGAACCCGAATTCTTCTATGGATGTCTTGTACTTCGCGGGAAGCTTGGTGGTCTTTCCGCCCTTACCTAAGAAGGACGAGTCCTTTGCCTCGGTCGCAATCGTAACCACAGCCTTTTTCCAGGAAGGCGTTCTCCCCAGGGAGTAACGCTGTCTTTTCATCTTGCCCTCGAAGTTCGAGGTGTTGACCGAAAGAACCTTCACGTTGAAAAGCTTTTCCACCGCCGCCTTGATCTCGGTTTTGGTTGCCGCGCGGTCCACCTCAAAGGTGTACTGGCCGGCTTCAATACCTGCGGAGCTTTTTTCCGTCAGAATCGGCTTAATGATAATGTCCTGCGGTGTCCTGTTCATACATACACCTCCTGTACCTTCATGGCTGCTTCCTTCGTCATGACAAACCGGTCATACTTCATAATGTCAAATACATTAATGGTATTTACCAAAGCGGTCTTTACGCTCGGAATGTTTCTTGCGGACTTCTCGACAATCAGGTTTTTTTCGGAAAGAACGACCAACGCGGGACGATCAATCTTCAATGCCTTGAGAACACCGACCATTTTGGAGGTTTTGATCTCGTCGAAGGAAAGCGTGTCCAGAACAATGATGCTTTGCGAAATCATCTTAGTAGAAAGCGCCGATTTCATTGCCAGCCTTCTGACCTTCTTGGGGATCGTATATCCGTAATCTCTGGGCTTCGGCCCGAAAATGATGCCGCCTCCGACGAATTGAGCGGAACGTTTGGATCCGTGACGCGCGCGTCCCGTACCCTTCTGGCGATAGGGTCTCTTCCCTCCGCCTCTTACCTCGCCGCGCGTTTTCGCCGAATGTGTTCCCTGCCGACGATTCGCAAGCTGATTAAGAACGACCGCGTGAATTGCGGACTCGTTGGGCTCAATTCCGAAGATATCGTCGGACAAGTCCATCTGCCCGGTCACGCTTCCGTCCATGTTATATACGTCAACCTTAGCCATTTTTTGATCCTCCTTCTGCCGGACTATTACGCCTTAACGGACGACTTAACCGAAATCAAGCCGCCTTTCGGGCCCGGGATCGCACCTTTAAGAACGAGGATCCCCCGCTCGCCGTCCACCAGGACGACGCTCAAATTCTGAACCGTACAATTTTCCGCGCCCATATGACCGGGCATTTTCTTGCCCTTAAAGACTCGCCCCGGGTCGGAGCCGGCGCCCATGGAACCGACGCGCCTGTGGTACATCGAGCCGTGTCCCGAAGGACCGCCCTTCTGTCCGTGTCTTTTGATGTTGCCGGCAAAGCCTTTTCCTTTTGATACTCCGCTTACATCAACCCGATCACCGACCTCAAACATATCGGAAACCTTGATTTCCTGTCCGAGCTCATAATCCTTATCCGAATCAAACTCGCGAATCACGCGCTTGAACGGAACCTTCGCCTTATCGAACTGCCCCCTGTCGGGCTTGTTCACCAGTTTTTCCCGAATTTCTCCGGTAGCGACCTTAACGGCTTTGTAACCGTCATTTTCCAAGGTCTTGTTCTGAATGACGAACATCGGATCACACGCAACAACGGTTGCGGGAATCGCGATCCCTTTTTCGTCAAACAACTGGGTCATTCCGGCTTTTCTGCCGAGCATGAATTTTGTCATCTCCCTGATTCCTCCTTCGGTTATTGGTTCCACGGTTTTTTACGGGGAACTTGACCCCGGCCGAACGGATCAAATCCGTTGCGTACCGGATAAAAGCCTGCTAGACCTTGAGCTCAATGCTCACTCCGGCAGGCATGTCCAACTTCATCAGCGCGTCCACCGTTTTCTGATTCGGCGCATAAATGTCGATCAGACGCTTGTGTGTCCGCAACTCAAATTGCTCTCTGGAGTCCTTATACTTGTGCGGCGAACGAAGAATCGTTGTGATTTCCTTTTCCGTAGGAAGAGGAATCGGACCCGAAAAGCTTGCGCCGGTACGGGTAACGGTCTCTACAATCCTCGCCGCGCTCTGATCCAAGAGCTCGTGATCGTATGCCTTTAATTTGATTCTGACTTTTTGTCTGGTAGCCATACTAATACCTCCGATAGACTTGCTGCTTTCACAACCGTGCCGGGCGTTTCTTCCGGACCCGTCAGAAAACCCAGGAGACCAGTTACCGCGCATACTGCCGGCACTTTGGGCCTGGGCATGTGTCCGTAAACACACGCTGCCTTCATGGTTGCGCCCGGATCTCTGTCCGGACTTCTCCGCCGAAGTTACCCGCCGATGCGCGCAGCACGCGCCGCCGACGGCAATCTCCCGCTTCTTCGCCATACGCGAAAAGTCGCGCAGAAAAAAGTATACCTCATCGTTGGCCGGAACGCAAGTACAACGTTAAAAAATCTTTTCGCTGCCCGCCCGTCGCGGGAAAACGCCTATTTCCGGCCCGAATCCGGTTCCGAAAATCGTCCCGCCGAAGAAAACGCGTGACTGTATAAGCGTATCCCTTTTGTACCGTTCGGGTGAATATGGTCGGTCAGGTATTCGGATACCGGCTCTGACGCGAGTCGGTCGAGGATTATTCTTGTCGGATCGACAAAAAGGTGTCCGTCTTCTCCGCAGAATATTTCCAGCGCGGTCGTGTACGCGCAGTACATTTCGTTTTTTTCCTCCGGAAGCAAAGGAGTAAAAGGATCCATCTCGAGCGAAGGCCAAGGTGCGACAAAAATAAACTCTGCGTCCCGATTTTGCATACGCAGTTCTCGGACCAACGCCCGAAGAGTCGATGTGTACGCCTCCGGCGTCATCGCGCAGATCGAATCGTCGCGATAACGGATATCGTTCGCGCCGACGGCGATAATGAATAGCTGCGCCTCGACCGTATCCGATTCAACCGCCGACAAAAGCGTCCGGGACGTCGCTCCGCCCGCCGCAATGCTTTCAAAACTCTTTTCGGGAAACGCAGCGGTCAACGCCTCAAACCAAGGGTATCCGCCGTTGTTTGATCCGTTGCTTAAGCTGTCGCCGACCAAACATACCGACGCAGCTTCCCGAATCATTCGAATCTGTTCGGTCCGGTACTCGTCCGCCTCCATTTCCAACGGCGGGGATTTTTGACGGCGATAACCGTCCGGGAAAAGATAATATTCATCCTGGGCGCGGTCCGCTGATATCGATGTTCCGAGCATGACGGAGGTTACGATGTGTTGGACCTCACGGACCCTCGACATATCGTTTGCACTCAGCCGGGCGTGCAATTCAGCATTCGTCAGAATTTCGAAAATCGGAAGCGCCCGGAAAAATCCTTTGGAATTACCGTGCGTCCACATCGGAATTACGGAAGAACAAAGGATTTCCCCGGAGGCCGGATCAATATACACTTTGACGATGGCTGTCGCGTCACCGTTCATCCGAACAAACGAGTTCGCGAAATTTCCCGGACAATTTACAATGATCGCGGTTCGCGGCGCATCGTCCGCTCCGGTATCGGTTACATACTCAATCGGCTGGACCGCATGAGCGTGGTCTCCGAAAACGATATCCGCGCCGGCACGAATAAAAATCTCGTTCCACGCATCCTGATATGCGTCCGTCTCATGAGTAAACTGCGTTCCCATGTGCGGCAAGACGATGATTATATCGGGGTCCTCGCCGCGCACTCTTTCGAAATCATTTTCAACCGCCGTGCGGACCTCGTCAAAAAATTCACTTTCCGGGGAAACGATCAGTCGCGTCAAATCCTTGTTTTCAAAAAGAAAATATTCATCCTCCCAGCCGTTCGATGCAAAGGTATACTCCAGAAAGGCGATTCTAAGTCCGTCCTTTTCGATCATTCGAACCGCATTTTTTTCTTCGGCGTTTCGATAAGAACCGATGTGTGAAATACCGGCACGATCCAAAACATCGACGGTACGATAAGCACCCTCAAGACCCTTGTCCAATATATGATTATTCGCCAGTGTGACCCATTCGATACCCGCTTCGCGGACAGAAGCGGCAAACGAGTCCGGAAAATTCAGGGAGAGCGCCAGGCCGTCATCGTAATCAGACGAGGAGTATCCGGCTTCCTTTCCGGCCATCGGGCCTTCAAAGACGCCGATGGTCAGATCCGCATCCAAATAAGGAGCCGCGTAACGAAACATTTCGGAAAAATCATAGGAATCCGTCGCGTGATCGTATGCGGCCACCACTTGTCCGCGAAGCAATATCAGATCACCGATAAATGCGATGCTGACGGCATGATCAATCGCTTCACGATCCGCTTCCGTCAAAACATTCGCAATGGCGGGACGTGTGTCGGGTTTTTCCCCGGAGCTTACCGAATCCGGTACTTCTCCGATCACGGACAACGCAAATACCACGGATACAATCAGGAGCGCAGTGAGCCGAAACACTCTGTTTTTTTGATGAATCACCGAATCCGGCGAAAATTTCAGCCGATCCGCAATTCCAACCAAAAAAGCGCGAAGAGATCGCTCGGCCATGTCACTTCCGAAGACAGCCAAAACAAGAATCGTCCCGACGACCGAAACAATCACGGCCGGCAACGGATCGTCTCTGAACGGCAGCAGACGCACCGCGACCAGCGTAATGAAACGGTGAATCAAATAAACGGAAAGCGAATTACGACCCCAGGAAGAGAGAAATCGAACTTTTCGATCCGGGAGAAGAAGCATCGCGGAAGCAATCGCGAGAAAGGAAATCGCGAATACCGCAACCCGCCTCGCGAGATCTCCCTGATTTACGTAGGAGACCATCAGCAATTCGCTGAAACGAAGAACACGGGGCACCAACACCAGAATTAAAGCCGCGGTAAGCACCGCCGTCAGGATGCCGATCATCCGGCTCGTCGCTTTTCGTTTTTTCCGATATTCATAAACTTGCTTCCAAGGAATCATCGCCCCCGCGAGAAAGAACGGAAAGAATGCGATGATTCGCGAAAGTGCCATTTCGTTCGTAACCTGGGGGGATAACCCGACGATGATCGCGAAAGCGATGGCCAGAATCAGCGATGCCGGCTTTTTCGGAACGACTCGGAGAATCAGGCGCCATGCGATGAGTGCCAAAAGGTACCAAAATGATATGTACGGAACAAAGAACGATACCGGCTGACCGTCGACCAAAAAGAAATAGAAAATCGCCAGGGTATTGAACACCGCATAGGCAACGAGAAAAAGCGACAGGGGTTTTTTGAGTCCGGCGGTGCTTTTCGCGCTTAAATACCCGGAAGCAAACACAAATACAGGCATATGAAAGGTATAAATTCCTCCAACCACCATAAGAACGGATTCGTGATATCCGTATCCGAGCATGAAGTGTCCGAGGACCACGAGGGCAATGAGTACCCCTTTCAGGTTGTCCCAGAAAAAAATGCGTTTTTCCGTTATGTTTGTCTCGTTCATGCGGATCATCCTTCTCGTTTCGTTGGGATTCGCATTATTCGGATGATTCTTTTTTTGAGCCGTTTCTTGCGCCGATCCCTGTCGCATTCTCCAGAATACGGCAGACGTCCTTCGCTTCAAATCGATGCTTCGCACCGCAGAAATGGCATTCCAGTTCGATTCCGTTCGGATCCGAGGCGAGCTCGGTGAGCTCCGTGACACCGAGTGCCGTCAACGATTGCTCCATTCGATCCAGACTGCACGGACAGCAGTATTGAACCGTGCGTCCGGACAAAAATCGAATATCGGGATCTCCGAGAAACAAGTCCAACAGTTTTTCGGGATTCATCCCTTCAGAGAGCAGGAACGTGATCCCGGGAAAGCCTCCCCCTGCTCTTTTTTCGATATATTCGATAATATCCTCCCCGGCATCGGGCATCAGTTGAACCATCATTCCGCCGGCGTATAAAACTCCGCTCGCGTCAAGCAGTACGCCCAGAGAAACCACCGATCGAGTCTGCTCGCTCACTCCGAGATAGTATGCAAAATCCTCACCGATTTCACCGGACACCAGTTCGGCGGAACCGACATACGGCTCCTTGAGTCCAAGGTCCCGAACAACCGTCAAAAGTCCCTTGCCGACCGCGGCCGCGACATTGAGTTTCCCCGGTTCCCGCAATACGGTCTCAACGACCGGTTCGATGACGTAGCCTCGAATATTCCCGCCGGCATCACACACCGCGGTCATCCCCTGAATCGGACCCTCGCAGCGGATGTTTGCGGTCAGCGTGTCCTTTTCACCCTTCAGATTCGCCGCGAGCAACAGCGTCCCCGTCAAAAATCGACCCAAAGCCGCGGTGGCGGACGGTGAAGTGCCGTGTATGCGCATCGCTCGATTACAGATTTCTTTTGTAGTGACGGAAATTGCCCGCACCTTACCGTTTAAGGCGGTCGCGGTCACCATGTAATCTGCAGTCGGGTCCTCCGGAGACCCGGGAGCGCGATAAAAATCATTGTTTTTGTCGTTCATGACATCCCTTTCGTTTCACGTACCGATGAATCGGCGTGCCCATTATCTTCTTCGACCGACATAGAGATGACGCACATCCTTTTTCTTCGGCCGTGAATCCGTGTATCCTCCGAAGATACCGACGAGCTCCAAATCGGCCAAGCACATCGCATCCAATACCGTTTCGGCGGGATAATAGCGCTCGGAAACAGAGAAGTCGGAACGATCATAGGTTCCGTTTGCATTTTCGACAAAGAGCGTCATATCCGCCCGGCTCAGATGCCTCCTTTTGAAGAATCGGTTTTTCCAAAAAAGAGCATACCGATCCTCAATTTCCCGGAATTCGTTGTTTCCGCGGACATTTTCGAGAAAATCAAGTGTCAGCAGATCAAAGATAAAAAGCCCGCCCGGACGAAGGAAATGGCGCAGACTGCGAAAAAGCCCGCGAAATGCCCCGGGATCCGTAAGATGATTCAGGGTATCCGTCAGCGCTACAAAAACATCCGCACATCCGAAAAGATCGAGACGTGAAATATCCTGACAAACGAAAAGGGCGTCACGCCCTTCTCGGGAAAACGTCTCCCGCGCCTCCGACAGCATCGCCGGCGATTGATCGATCCCGATGATTTCATAGCCGAATTCGGATAATCTCAACGTGATTTTTCCGGATCCGCAACCCAAATCGCACAGAATAAGCCGACCGTCTCGCCCTTCGCCGGTCTTTGGTCCCGAGCGGGTAATAATGTCCGCAATTCTTTCGGAAATCGCACAAACATCCGACTCGTTTTGAAGAAGATCATAAACGGACGACAGGGAATCATACGCCGCAACCGACATCCGAACCTCCGTCAGGTGATATAATTCGCCGGATTCACCCTGCTGCCGTTGACTCTGACCTCGAAATGCAGATGCGGGCCGGTTGAAGTTCCGGTACTGCCGCAGCGTGCGACCTTTTGTCCCGCTACGACCTTGTCTCCGACAGAAACATCCACCCATTTACAGTGTGCGTACAACGTTGAAACACCGCCGCCGTGATCAATGACCACATAATTTCCAAAATCTCTTCCGCCCGTATTCTGACCATGAACCGGAGTACTGACCTTAATTACGGTTCCGTCTGCCGCCGCAACGATCGGATTGCCGTACGAGCCGCCGAGATCTACACCCCAATGCATTCTCCAAACCTTATAGACCGGATGAAATCTCTTGCCGTACGGAGAATAAATCTTGTAGTCCCCGGGATACGGCCACGTCATTGACCCCTGAGGAGGCGGCGTTCCGTTCGAGCCGCTTCCGGCATACAACTCGTTCTGAAGACGCAGTATTTCTTTGTCCAGTCTATCGGACTCCTTTTCCAACTCTTCCTGTTTCTTCTCCCACTTCGACAATTCGGCTTCTTTCTCATTGAGGGTCGCCTCGGTCTTTCCGATCATTCCCTCAAGTTCAATCAACTCGGCTTGCTTTTGCTCGGCAACAGCCTCCATGTCCAGGGCTTCCTGAAGAGCATATTCACTTTTGAGCTGAGCGTCACAAAGTGCCGCATCCATCTCTTCCATAATCTGTTCGTCCGACTCGGCGATTAACTCAACGATTTCCAGGTTGGTGAAAAATCCCGCGAGACTGTCGGATTCCAAAAGGATTTCCAGCGTTGATTTGTTCTGGAGTTCAAACATGACGCTGATCCTTTCGGAGTATTCGGCGCTCTTTCTCTCCAATGTTTCCTGTGATTCAAGGTAGATATCCAGTGCTTCCTGCTTGGCAATCAAGGCGGCGGCGTATTCTTCCGCAATTTTCAAATACTGCGCTCTTTGCGCATCATTTAAATCCTTAAGATACTGAAGCTCACCCTTGAGTTCACTCAACTCACCGCGAAGCGCCTGAATTTTGCTCTCCGCCTCGGCCAGCGCATCTTCGGTATCTTCCTTGTCCTGTTCTGCCTCATTGATCTGATCGATTTTTGAGAACCGGATATTGGTTTCGGGGGCCGCAAATGCCCTCTCCGTAAAAAGCCCGAGAGACCCGACCGTAACAACAATCGCCAACACGATTGATAACGAAAGACGCAAGCCGTCTTTCCGGGATATCTTTCCGAATCGTTTCATCGCTTTACCAAACATGATTCTCTCCGTTCATACCATAATATACTTACGTACGGCAACGCCGCTTCCGACGGAGCCGATTACTACTCCCAACACTAAACAAATCAATAAAACCCAGAACGTCAGGGAGTTTACGGGAACCAGCGAGTAGTAACTGCTTCCGGAAACATCCTTCATCATCATATCAAATAATTCTGAATACGCCAAATGTGCGATCCCCCACGCGCAAATCGCGCTGATCAGCCCGACAATCGCGCCCTCGACGACATACGGAAGACGAATATACCCCGGAGTCGCTCCGACAAATTTCATTATGGAGATCTCCGTGGCCCGGGAATACACGGAAATACGCACCATATTGGATATGATAAACATGGATATCAGAAACAGAACGACAAAAGCAAGGAGCGTCGACACATTGACCCACTTGGTCGCCTCCGCCAGAAAAAGCATAACGCTTCGCTCCTGCATTACTTTTTTCACACCGGGAATCGCTTCCAAATAGATTACGACCTCATCCGCATACGAAGGATCCGTCAACTGGACATGAAACGTATACGGAAGATAGGTGTTATAGTCAAAATTATCGAGGATTGTGGATCCGCTTCCGAGGTTTTCACGAAAACGATGATAATTCTGTTCCGGCGTCAACTCCTCATACGAAAGGATTGCTCCGGGATTCGCTTCGAGAAATATTTTTACGGAGTCTCGTTCTTCCTTTGTACCGGAAAGCTTCATATAGACTTCAATCGGAGGCTGTTGACTTACTTTTTTCATGATACTGCGGACGTTGGCGGAAAAAACAAAAAAAGCGGCCATCAAAAGAAGCATCAGTAATATCGTCGTTACGGAAGCAACCGTAACCAACGGGTGACGGAATATTCCTTTGAATCCTTCCCGAACCGAGTTGAGAAAGGCTCTTCCGCTCATTTTTTCTCCCCTTCCTCAACGTTGGATTTCGCTTCCCGGTGGCCACAGTATCCGCTCGCCAATTCGTCCCTTATGATCAATCCGTCCTCGATTTCAATAACCCGTTTCTTCATCCGGTCGACCAAATTGCTGTCGTGCGTACATATGACCACGGTAGTCCCGTTACGGTTTATTTCTTCAAGCAGAGCCATGATCGATTCGCTGGTCTGGGGATCCAGATTTCCGGTCGGCTCATCCGCGACGATCAGTTTCGGGTCGTTTACCATCGCACGGGCAATGGCGACGCGCTGCTGTTCGCCGCCCGAGAGTTCAAGCGGCATCGCCTGTGCTTTGTGACGCAAATCGACAACGCCCAGAACGATTTCAACCATCTGGCTGAGCTTTTTGGGAGGCATTCCGATGATTTCGCCCGCAAATGCGACATTTTCAAAAACGGTCTTACTTTCGATCAATCGGAAATCCTGAAAAATCATCCCGATGTGTCTTCGCAAAACCGGAACGAGCGCCGACTGCATTTTTGATATCGGAAAACGATCCATGAGGACATAACCGTCGGAAGGCTTCTCTTCCCGCGTAATCAACTTGATCAGCGTGGATTTTCCCGAGCCGCTTTTGCCGATTACGAAAACAAAATCACCGTCATTAATTTTGAAACTGACACCCCGAAGAGCATCCGAACCGGATTTATAGGTCTTATGAACGTTTTCAAAACGAATCACTTGCGCTTACATGAACCGCTCACCATACGCTTTTGGGCGGGCGAGTGTTCTTCTCCTGTTTTTCTAAATATGTCCGTACCATTGCGGCGAGTTTAAACAAGACGGCATCGTCAAAACTGCGCAAGTCCAGTCCGGTAATCTTCTGTACCTTATCCAGGCGATACACCAGAGTATTTCGGTGAACAAACAGTTTACGCGACGTTTCGCTTCCGTTCAGATTATTTTCGAAAAATTTGGCGATTGTCAGCAACGTCTCCGAATCAAGCGACTCATAAGCACCCTGAGCAAATACTTCGTCCAAAAACATATTGCACAACGTCGGCGGAAGCTGATAGATCAGCCGCCCCAAGCCGAGCTTATCGTATCGCATCACGCATTTCTCGCTTTCAAAAATGCTGCCGACGCGCAAGGCAAGAACCGCTTCACGATAGGATTTTGCAATATCCTTGAGCGCCTGCGCAGGCATTCCGATCCCGACATTCACCCGCGCCATGGACTCCGCGTTCAGGTTGTCCCGGATGATCTGACTTCGGTCAGAGACGAATGCATCAAATTCTCCCTCGACCTCCATGACCAAAACGATGGTTTCCTCGTCCATCGCAAACGTATGCGTCGTTTTGGAGTCCGGAAACAGATTCTGCAGGATATCCAGGCATTCGGGGCCGTCCGCTCTCGATATCCGAACGATAAATACGATTCGGTTGAGCGTGTAGGGAATTTTGAATTCCCTGGCTTTGAGCGGAATATCCCCGGGCAGCTCGTTTTCAAGCAGAATATTTTTGATGAAGGTCGAACGCTCCGAATCCGTGTTCCGATCCTTCAGCGCTGTTTTGACCCATTGAGCAACCAACTCCACATGCGTCCGGTCGCTCGGCTCGGTGCCGATAATGAAGGCGACATACATGGTAACATCACCGTTCATCAATCGATAATATGTTTTCTCGGAGGTAGAGACGAATACATCGTCTGATTTCAAGACTGCCCGCACGGACGAGTCCTCGGTCCCTTCCATCTCCGGTTCGGTACACGCAATAATCACGCCGGACGTATCCATGATACCGACCGTACGGTTCAGGATCCTTTTTACCTCACGCATGCATCTCTTGATTTCTTCCATGACCACCACCCGGAACCTTCCCGAAGAGCTTTACCGACGAGCCGTACGGAATATCATCTGTACATTCCGTACCCAATTAATCTTATACGTTCGAGACTTAACTTGCAAGAGTAATGTCCCGCTACGGAACATCCGAAGACGTACGCGCAACAGCATTGAAGCGATTCAAACCCGCGAATAATATAGCCGCGAAAAAAATCCGGCTCCCGTTCCCGGGAGCCGGATGATGATCGACTGGATTTGCAAAGCCTTACGAAATAATGCTCTGCTCCGTGTCCTTATCAAAAATGTGGACGCGGTTCGCGTCGATTGCCAGATCGACGACCTCTCCGACTCTCGATACGGACGTCGTCGGGTCAACTCTCGCGGTCAGCGGAAGCGATCCGCTGACGGTAACATACAGATAGGTCTCCGCACCAAGCATTTCAACAACGTCGACATCGGCGCTGAAGGTCGATTCGGGGTGATTGGAAACATAGGTTGTATCGTCGGTGATTGCCTCGGGGCGAACTCCGAAGATAACCTCATTGCCGTCCTGCTCCATCACCTCGGGAACCGAGTAACGCTCGGGCAGTTTAATCGAGAAGTTCTCGAAAGAGATATACACATCGTTTCCTTCCACCTGCACGATCGCATTGATGAAGTTCATCGGAGGCATTCCGATAAATCCGGCGACAAAGGTGTTGACGGGGTTCTGATACAACTCACTCGGGGAGTCGACCTGTTGGATGAATCCGTCCTTCATGACCACGATACGGGTACCCATCGTCATGGCCTCGGTCTGGTCGTGGGTAACATAGATGATGGTGGTCTGCAGTCTCTGGTGAAGCTTGGTAATCTCAACACGCATCTGAACACGAAGCTTGGCGTCAAGGTTGGAAAGAGGCTCGTCCATCAGGAAGACCTTCGGGTCACGAACGATGGCACGACCGAGAGCGACACGCTGTCTCTGTCCGCCGGACAGAGCCTTCGGCTTACGGGCCAACAGGTGCTCAATCTCAAGGATCTTCGCGGCTTCGTTCACGCGTCTCTTAATCTCATCCTTCGGAACCTTACGAATCTTCAGGCCGAATGCCATGTTATCAAAAACGGTCATATGCGGGTACAGAGCATAGTTTTGGAAAACCATCGCGATGTCACGGTCTTTGGGAAGAACATCATTGACCAAACGATCTTCGATGTAGATTTCACCTTCGCTGACATCCTCAAGTCCCGCAATCATTCTCAGCGTGGTGGACTTTCCGCATCCGGAAGGTCCGACGAGAATAACGAACTCCTTGTCTGCAATCTCCAGGTTGAAGTCGCTGACTGCAACGACGCCGCCCTCAAACTTCTTATAGACATGTTGAAGGGATAAGCTTGCCATGGTTAATACCTCCGAAAAATCGCCGCCCGAAAGACGGCTTTGATTTTGATATACCAATAATATAGCATCACCGACCTCCCCGTACCATATGCCAAAATAGCCAAATGTTTACGGGACAATTTGGAGACACTGTCAGGGAAATACGACAAATTACCCATATTCCTCCCGACTTCTTTGTGCAGAATGTACATTCGAAAAGAAATGCGAAAAATCAGTCTTGAATCCTGCAAATTTATGCATTATCCTGTATAAATATTAGTTTAACCGCGTCGGCACTCCCGATGCCGCCGTAAACGTTTCGTTCGGGCAAATCTTGATGTACAATCAGCTTGCCGGACCATAAAGGAGTACGCAGTTATGAGTAAGATTAAAGTAGGCATCATCGGCGCGACCGGTTATGTGGGATCTGAACTGATCCGGGGTCTTTCGACTCATCCTTCCGCGGAAATCACCGTTTTGGCTTCCCGCAGTTTTTCGGGAAAGAAATACTCGGATATTTACCCGACGTATTCCGGAATATGCGATCTACCGTTGGTTGATACGGATCCGGAGCAAATCGCCAAGCAATGCGATTTGGTCATCACCGCTCTCCCGCACGGCGTTTCGTCCGTAACGGTCCCGGTTCTCCTTTCCGCAGGCACACGCGTGATCGATCACAGCGGAGATTTTCGTTATCGCGAGCTAAACCCGTATACCGAATCGTACGGACTTCCTCATTCCTGCCCCGAATTACTCGCGGAGGCTGTTTACGGAATTCCCGAGCTCTACCGCGAAAAACTGCGGTCCGCGCGACTAGTCGCAAACCCGGGTTGTTATCCGACCTGCTCGGTGCTGCCTCTCGCCCCCTTTCTTCGGCACGGACTGATCCGCTCCGAGGGAATCATAATCGACGCGATAACCGCGATATCGGGAGCCGGCCGCAAAACGGAGCTGCCCTACTCTTTTTGCGAGTCGGACGAAAATCTGAAGCCTTATTCGGTGGTCCATCACCGCCACACAACCGAAATTGAGCAGGAGTGCTCCATCCTCGCCGGTAAGCAGCTGCATGTCACGTTTACCCCGCATCTTGCGCCGATGAAACGCGGAATGCTGACCACAATATACGCCGTCCCCGCTTCCTCCGACGGATCCTTCTGTATTTCACGATTGCAAGAGGCGCTGGAGAGCGATTATGCAAACGAGCCCTTTGTCCGCGTCCGGTCGGGCGGGGCGATGCCGAACACCGTCCACACGACCGGAACGAACTTTATCGATATTGCCGTCGAATTCGATCCGATAACGGGTATCATAAAAATTTTCGGTGCATTGGATAATCTCGGAAAAGGAGCGTCCCTGCAGGCAATCCAAGCGATGAACGCCATGTTCGGCCTTCCCGAGGAAACCGGCCTGATCCATTTGAATGCGGGACTATAATCAATCGGTGATGAAGGAGCAAAGGAACAGTATGAAAACAATCAATGAAGCGATTAACGCGCTCGGAATGAAAGAACTCATCGGGAAAGCCGAGATTCTCATTGAAGCCCTGCCCTATATCCAAAGCCTTTCCGGAAAAACAATCGTGATCAAGTACGGCGGAAACGCCATGATCAACGAAGAGCTGAAATCCTCGGTCATGGACGATGTTACCCTTCTGAAGTATGTCGGAATCAACCCCGTTATCGTTCACGGCGGAGGGCCGGATATCAGCCAGATGCTTCAAGTCATGAATATTCCTTCCCGTTTTGAGAAGGGTCTTCGCGTAACCGACCGGAAGACGATGGAAATCGCACAGATGGTGCTGATCGGTAAGACGAACAAGGAAATTGTATCTTCTCTCGGGCAAAAGGGTGCCAAAGCGATCGGCATCTGCGGAATCGACGGACATTTGATCGAATGCGAAAAGCTCACGCGTGACGCTTCCGGACAGACCGTCGATGTCGGCTATGTCGGAAAGATTACAAAAATCAACACCAAGGTTCTCTCCATGCTCGCAAACGATGAGTTTATTCCCGTCGTTGCTCCGATCGGAGTCGGTCCCGACGGCGAAAGCTATAATATCAACGCGGATACCGTTGCCGGCGAGATCGCTTCCGCGCTGGGCGCGGAGAAATTGATGACACTTACCGACGTCGAAGGCGTCATGACCAAGCTGCCCGACGGATCGTCAAAGGTCATCCCCGTTCTCACCGAAAAGGAAATCACCGAGTTAATCAGCCGGGACGAGATTTCCGGAGGAATGATCCCCAAGGTTCTCGGTTGCCTCTCGACCGTTCGCAAAGGAGTCGGTCGGGCACACATCATCGACGGAAGAATCCCGCACAGCATTCTTCTGGAGATTTTCACCGGAAAAGGAATCGGAACGATGATTACCCGCGAAAAAAGACCGTATTTCGAAGGCGAAAAAATCTGAGGATTATCTCACGGACCCGTCAGGAATTTGCCGATTATTGTATTTCCAATCACTTGAATCGCACTACAGCAGTAAGGATGAAAATTATGGAAAAACAACTGGAATGGACCATGCATCTGGATGAAAAATACTATATGAACGTATTCGGCAAACGGATACCGGTTCTTTTCACGCACGGAAAAGGCGTATACCTCTTTTCGAGTGAAAATAAAAAATACATGGACATGATCGGAGGAATCGCGGTGAATTCCCTGGGACACGCTCATCCGAGGCTTGTTCGCGCAATTTGCTCTCAGGCGAGAAGCTTCCTTCACTGCTCGAACTACTACTATATCGAAGCCCAGGCCGAGCTGGCCCGTCGCTTGTGCGAAATCAGTTTCGCGGATCGGGCTTTTTTCTGCAACTCGGGTGCCGAGGCCAACGAGGGAGCCCTCAAGCTCGCGCGCGGCTATTTTTATCGGAAGGGTACCCCGCGACCCAAGATCATATCGGCTCGCCGTTCGTTTCACGGACGCACGATGACGACGATTGCCGCGACGGGCCAGGAGAAGATGCAAATCCCGTTTGCGCCGCTGATGCCCGGAGTCGTGCATGTCCCGTATAACGATATTGATGCGCTCATGCGTGAGACAGACACGACCACGTGTGCGGTAATCATTGAATTGGTTCAGGGCGAATCGGGTGTTTTCCCCGCGGATATCCAATACATTCAGGCCATTCGCAGGCTTTGCGATGAAACCGGCGCTCTGCTCATCGTGGACGAAGTTCAGTCGGGAATCGCGCGCACCGGGACGCTTTTCGCGTATCAGCAGTACGACATCCATCCCGACATTCTGACCTCTGCCAAAGGTCTTGCCGGCGGCGTTCCGATCGGGGCGGTTCTAGCGACACAGGAAGCGTCGACGGGATTTTGTGTCGGCGATCACGGTTCCACCTTCGGCGGAAATCCGTTGGCTTGCTCTGCCGCACTCGCGGTTCTGGATGAGATCGAAAAGAAGAATCTCACCGAGCGCGCCCGAAAAACCGGTGCGTTCCTTATTAAAAAACTGCGCTCGCTGGCCGGTCGCCATCCCCTGCTCGCCGAAATTCGCGGTTCCGGTCTGTTGATCGGGATCGGCCTGACACGCCCGATCGCCGTATCGCTGAAGAAAATGTGTTTCGATTCGGGGATATTGGTCGGTTCCGTCGGAGATAATACAATCCGGCTGGCTCCCCCACTTATTTTGACCCAAGCCCAGGCGGCATCCTTTATCACGATTTTCGATCAGGCCTTGTCGGTTGCGGAAGCAAAGGAAAACTCTTCCGACGGGTCCGCAAAAAGTTCAGGAGGTTTTCTATGAAGCATTATATTGATTTTCACGAAGACGTATCGTTTACGGATCTGGACGCACTGCTAAACACCGCGGCCGATCTTAAGGCACAGACGAAATCAGGCACTCTTACGCCGCTTCTGGCGGGAAAATCTCTCGGGATGATCTTTTCGAAGTCTTCGACCCGGACGCGCGTTTCCTTTGAGGTCGGAATGTATCAGCTCGGGGGTCAGCCGATTTTTCTGAGTTCGGACGATATCCAGCTCGGAAGGGGCGAAAGCATCGCCGATACCGCGCAGGTGCTCTCGCGCATGCTCGACGGAATCATGATTCGCACGTTTGATCACCGGGATATTGAAGATCTTGCCCGCTTCGGAACGATTCCCGTCATCAACGGTCTGAGCGATGATCAACATCCGACACAGGCGCTCGCCGATCTTTTAACCATTCGGGAACACAAGGGCATGTTAAAAGGCTTGAAACTCGCCTATGTCGGGGACGGAAACAATGTCGCCAATTCCCTTCTCCAAGCTTGTGCAAAAGCCGGAATGCATATTTCCGTCGCTTCTCCGAAAGAATATACCTGCCCGGATTTCTTCGTCGGCCAGGCAAAAAAGGACGCAGCGGTCACCGGATCAAAAGTAGTCTTAACGGAAAGTCCGGAGGAAGCGGTTTCGGGAGCGGACGTTGTGTACACCGATACATGGACCAGCATGGGGCAGGAAAGCGAAAAGGCGGCGAGAGTGAAGCTTTTCGCACCGTATCAGGTGAATGCGGCGCTGATGAGTCAAGCCAACAAAGACGCCATCTTCATGCACTGTCTTCCCGCTTATCGCGGTTACGAGGTAACTGCGGACATCATCGACTCCCCCCGCTCGGTGGTTTTCGACGAGGCAGAGAATCGCCTGCATGCCCATAAAGCCATTCTGGTGCATTGCCTTTTGAATCGGAAATGAAAAGTAAAAACGCTATGAGCGGCTCTCCGAATCCGGAATCGACCCGATCCTGCGAAATCACCGTCCGGCCCGCCCTGTATCGCGAGGCCGGCGCGATTAACCGCCTGATTCGCAATTCGATGAAAACCTACTGCTCCCTGTCGGGCGTCAGCGAAGATCATTTGGATTCTCTTAAGGAGAGCATCGGCGATATCGTCGAATCGATGAAAGAAGGCATTGTTCTCGTCGCCGTCGACTCTGCTTCCAAAGTAGTCGGTACCGTTCGTCTTTTCTTCCTCGGTCCCGAGCACTTCCCGGATGCAACGATTTTGAAAACCGATGATCGCCTCCGCGACAGAAATATTCTCTACATTGCGCGTTTCGCCGTCAATCAGAAAGAGCGGGGACGGGGAATCGGAAGCCTTCTGATCGAGCAGGCCGAAAACATCGCCCAATCCGAGAACATTCCGTTGATTTTTCTCCACACCTCCCTATGGAATGAGGCGGTTTCGGGTTTTTACCAAAACAGAGGCTATTCCATCGACTCCATCGATCTTACAAGGGGATATCCGAGAGCCCTGTTTTTTAAGATGCCGTTTCGTGAAACTCCTTGACCGTCTTGACGGACCGACCATTGAGGTTTATGTCCGGCCGATCATGAGTGAAAATCATAATGTATGCGCCGATTTCATGTTTATACGTGATCCGGCGCATGATTTATGATAGTAATTCCTATTTCTTTTCGTTCTTCCTCTTTTTGCTTGTTTGTCATTCCGTGCGGTCATAATTTAGACTTAGCGACCGAAACCCGGCGTCGATTCACAAGCGATTGAGGTTATTATGAGCGAAATTAGGGATATTCGAAAACGAACGGGACTCAGTCAGAAGGAATTCGGAGAACTCCTCCACGTCGATCAAACGACGGTATCCAAATGGGAAAAGGAAATCAGTATGCCCGATTTGAATCTGGGGCTTAAGATTTCCGAGAAATTCGGAATCTCGCTCGATAAAATATATCGGAACCCTCTCTCCTTCGAGAAACTGTCCTTTCCCGTTTACCGGCAATACCTGCCCGAGTCGTGCGAGTCATCCGTCATTGATGATGAGGTATCCTTCGATACCGGCTACAAAGAACTTGCCTATTTTTTAAGTGAAGTTCCCTTTGCGCAACGAATGTTCAGCGACCGGGAAATCCTGGACTCCTTTTTTGCCGTCCGAATTTCGGGAAACGAGATGGAGCCTCGCTTTTGTTCGGGCGATATTGTTTTAATCGAAAAAGGAAATGAGGAATACGACGGTCAGATTTGTGCCGCATGCGTCGAAGGGGCCCCCGCACGACTCTTCCGATTAACCCGGCATAAAAACGGCATCTCCCTGCTCTCACTGAATCCGGTCTGTGAGCCGATCTTTGTTCCGAGGAGCGAACTGGAGCGCGGAAAAACGGTGATTGTCGGCCGCGCGGTCGGACTTCGCGGAATCATCCGCTAACTGCATCCAAGGAAATTCTCATAAGAAAAAAACACGCCCCGGGGGCGTGTTTATTGAATTCGATCGTTGAATCAAAGACCGTATTCCTACTTCTTTTTGGCAAGTGTCTGTTCTGCGGCGGCCGCAATGTTCGTCGCGGTCAGCCCGAATTTTTTCAAAAGCTCCTCCGGCTTTCCGGATTTTCCGAACACGTCGTTCATTCCGACGCGCTTCATCACACAGGGACGGGTTTCCGCCAGAACCTCCGCAACGGCTCCGCCCAAACCGCCGAGAATATTGTGCTCCTCGACAGTCACGATTGCCCCGGTCTCGGCGGATGCTTTTTCGATGGCTTCCGCGTCGATTGGCTTGATTGTATGCATATCGATTACTCTGGCGTCTATCCCCTTTTCCTTAAGGAGCTCCGCCGCGGCTATACTCTGTTGAACCATCAGACCGGTCGCGATAATCGTAATATCATTCCCCTGCCGAATCGTGTTGGCTTTTCCGATCCGAAAATCGATTTCGTCGCCGTACTCGCCGTATACTCCCTCAACCGAAAGACGGCCGAGACGAACATAAAACGGCCCGGGCGTATTCATAATCTCGCGGATTACCATCCTCGTCGATGCCGCATCACAGGGCGAGATGACGCGCATGTTCGGAATCGCTCGCATAATGGACAGGTCCTCGACGCACTGATGAGACGCCCCGTCCTCGCCGACCGAAATGCCGGCGTGCGTTGCGCATACTTTTACGTTGAGATTCGGATAACAGATCGAGTTGCGAACCGGCTCAAGCGCCCGCTCAGCGGCGAAAATCGCAAATGTCGAGGCAAAAACAATTTTCCCGCAGGTTGCCATACCCGCGGCGGTCGACATCATATTTGCTTCGGCGATTCCCATATTGAAGTGACGGTCCGGATATTCCTTTTGAAAAAGAACCGTGAACGTTGATTTGGACAAGTCCGCGTCCAAAACAACCACCTTCGGATCCTTTCCGAATTCAACCAGTGCTTTTCCGTATGCTTCTCTTGTTGCCATCTTTGTCATGCTTCCACCTCCAGTGCGGCCAGAGCGGCGTTGAGCTCCGCCATCGCCTGCTCGTACTGTTCTTTGTTCGGCGCTTTCCCGTGCCAACCGGCTTCATTTTCCATAAAGGAAACGCCCTTGCCCTTCACCGTCTTCGCGATAATCATCGTCGGTTTGCCTTTGGTTTCCTCCGCCTCCCGGACGGCGGCTTCGATTTGATCGAGGCTGTGACCGTCAATATTGATAACGTGCCAGCCGAACGCCTTCACCTTATCCGAGATAGATCCGAGGCTCATCACATCGTCGGTTTTTCCGTCAATCTGAAGTCCGTTGAAATCGATAAAGGCCGTTAAGTTATCGAGTTTATAATGCGCGGCGGCCATTTGGGCTTCCCAGACCTGACCTTCCTGAAGCTCGCCGTCACCGAGCAGTGCGAACACACGATAGGACGCCCGGTCGAGCTTTCCCATCATCGCCATACCGACTGCGGCCGATATGCCCTGTCCGAGCGAACCGGTCGACATTTCAACCCCCGGAACGGATGCGCGGCAGGGATGTCCCTGCAGAATAGATCCGCATTGGCGAAATCCGGTAATTTCTTCTTTCGGGAAAAAACCGCGCTGTGCCAAGGCCGCATACAGGCCGGGCGCACAGTGCCCTTTTGATAAAACAAACCGGTCACGGCCCTCTTTTTTGGGGTCGGTCGGGTCGATACGCATTTTTTCTCCGTAAAGGTACGTGAAGATTTCCGTTGAGGACAGCGATCCCCCCGGATGACCGGATTGAGCGGAATAAACGCCCTCAATAATCAGCTTTCGCACGTTTGCTGCGAAAATCTTCAGTCTTTTTTCATTGGTCTTGTCCATCAAAAGTCCCCTTTCGTATTCTGTTCTGTTCACCATATGCAACTGTGCATACTAATGATTTTATCGTTGCTCATGTATGCTCTCGGAACACGCTTTCCGACCAAGCAAGTAATCTCGTAATTGACAGTATCCGATAAATCGGCGATTTCATCAACCGATAAATGCGTTTCTTTTTCCCCGAAACGTTGCGTTCCGAACAAAACCGCTTCGTCACCGACCCGAACCGTGTCGCCGAGCTCGGTTATATCCAGCATGCACATATCCATGCATACGGTCCCGACTACCGGTACGCGAACCCCGTGAACCAATGCGCAGGAACGGTTGGAAAGCTTTCTTGAGTATCCGTCCGCATAACCGATCGGGATCGTCGCAATCACCGTTTTCTTTTGCGTTTCAAATCGACGGCCGTAACTTACCGTATTTCCGGCCTCAAGCGTCTTGATCTGAATAATCGAGGATTTTAAAGTCATCGCCGGGCGGAGCTCGATTTCGGTGAACGCAGCCGGACAATCCTTCGGAAGCATTCCGTATATAACCAGTCCCGCACGAACCATGTCCATATGCATATCGGAAAATCGAATCAGCCCCGCACTGTTGCAAATATGGCGAACCGGAACGGAAACACCTCGTTTTTCGAGTGTCTCCAACGCGCTGCGGAACTTTGAAAACTGACTGCGGGTATACGCGTCGTCCCTCGTATCCGCCACGGCAAAGTGCGAATAAACACCTTCGATCCGGATTCCGGGCATATTGGAAATCCGAACAATGTCTTCAAAGGACTCTTGCGTCGGAAGGAAGCCGACCCGATTCATCCCGGTGTCGATTTTGATATGAATACTTACGGTTTTCTTCTTTTCGGAAGCAACGCCGGATAGCTCCCGGGCAAAATCGGTTGAAAAAACGGTTTGCTCAAAACCCGCTTCAATCACCTCGGGAATTCGCCTCGGGTCGGTATGACCGAGAATCAGTATCGGAGCGAGGATACCGCTCCGACGCAATTCGATTGCCTCGTCCACCATGGATACGGCCAGTCTCGATGCCCCGTTGTCTAAAAGCAGTCGGGAGACCGCAATCGCGCCGTGTCCGTATGCGTCCGCTTTGACCACCGCGGCGATTTCGCTTTCGGGTGAAGTAATTCTTCTGATTTCGCGGATATTGTGCGCCAATGCGTCCATATCGATTTCCGCCCAGGATCGGCTCGGGAAATACCGCATGTTTCGCTCCTTATCGATTTATTGCCATCCACAGGTCCGGAACGCTTCGGGAAACCCGTCAAACAAATCCGTCGGCTGCATATACCTGCGACCGAGCCGCCCGCTTATAATATCCCCGCTCAGACCGTGAAAGAAAACCCCGCAGACCGCTGCGGCTTCGGGATGAATTCCCTGCGCCATGAAGCCACCGATTAAGCCGGCCAAAACATCTCCGGAGCCCCCTTTTGCAAGACCGTCATTTCCGACCGTATTAATATACCACAGTCCCGCCGGAGTAAACACGGCGGTTTCATGCCCCTTAAGCACCAGAATCACTTTGTGTTCTTCCGCAAAACGCGCGGGGATTCGGACCCGGTCATATTTGTCCCATTCGGGAACCAAGCGCGAAAACTCGCCGGGATGGGGAGTCAACACAGGATAGGAAAGCTCCGCTTTTCGACGCTCGGAAAACAATCGGAAAAGACTTTCGCGACGATTCGCCAAGACCGTTACCGCTCCGGCGTCCATCAGGAGATTCTGAGCCTTTGCGATCAGAATCTTCGCTTCTTCCTCTGCGGTATTCGAATCCGGCGGTATTCCGGGGCCGAAGACAACGGCGTCGGAATCGGCTGTGAGTCGATCCAGAACGGTTATTGTTTCCTCGGCGCTGTCCGGAAGAGGCGTGAATAGCGCTTGCGGGCACGAGCCAAGAATAGGACCCGCCATTGCGCGATCGGAGTATAAGCGAACCAATCCCGTTCCGCTCCGAAGTCCCGCTTCGCAACACATAACGGCGGCACCGCCCATCCCGGGCGAGCCCGCACGAATCAGGAGCGTACCGAACGTCCCTTTGTGTCCGTCGACCGGGCGAAACGGCGCAAGCGATGAAACATATCGGGCGTCGATGCATTTCGGTGCACTGGATTCGCGGCTGCCGGCCTGTCCCTCCGGAATCATATCACCGACCCCCCTGTTTTCCGTTTGTCGCGCAATTCGATCCGTTCCCTTTCTCTTCGACGTGAGCGTCCACACCTTGGCGGGAATTCATATCCGCGGAGGAAATTTCGGTCAAATCGAACGGTGTTTCCTGATACACGTAATAATTGAGCCAATTCGTGAAAAGAAGCGTCGCGCTGGATCTCCATCTCATCACCGGTTCTCTGGACGGATCGTCATCCGGAAAATAGTTCTTGGGCATATTAATCGACAATCCCTTATTTAAATCCCGTACATATTCATCACGTAATGTGCCGACATCATATTCGGAATGTCCGGTAATAAATATCTGTCGTCCGGTAAGGTCAGAAACTGCATACACGCCGCACTCCCTGGATTCGGAAAGAATGCGGAGCTCATCGTGGCAAATCAGATCTTGTTTGCGAATTTCGGTGTGTCGCGAATGCGGGATAAAGAACACGTCATCAAATCCCCGGAAAAGCTTGACCGGTTTCGTATACGTCATGCTGTGAGGAAATATGCCGAAAATCTTCTTCGGCATATCAAACTTCGGGATGCCGAAATGATAATACAGACCGGCCTGCGCTCCCCAGCAGATATGCAGGGTTGAGTACACATGCGATTTGCTCCATCGCATAATCTCTGTCAGTTCTTCCCAATAGTCGACCTCTTCGAACGGCATGTGCTCGACCGGGGCACCGGTAATGATCATGCCGTCGTAATATCTCTCGCGAATATCGTCGAATGTCTCATAAAACTTAATAAGATGATCGATCGATGTGTTTTTCGGCAGATACGACGAGGTGTACATCAAATCGACATCGACCTGCAACGGTGAATTGGACAGAACTCTCAGAAGCTGGGTTTCCGTTGCGATTTTATTGGGCATCAAATTGAGGATCAGTATCCGGATCGGTCGAATATCCTGACGGAATGCCCGATCTTCGGGCATCACGAAAATATGCTCACGCTCCAGTGTTTCCGTTGCCGGAAGATTGTTTTGAATACGAATCGGCATCTGTCGCGACACCCCTTTCTCAATCTGATTATGAAGTGAAAACCGGAGATGTCAAGACGAAACACCGCTTTGCGCACTGAATCAGGCGTTACAGCTCTCCGATGAATTCCTGTAAAATGGAGTGACCGGGAACAATGCGCGGGTCAACCTCCGGGATACGACCGAGGTCGTACAACAATTGCTCGGCGCGGGTCAGCGCGATGCTCAAATCGGCAAATGGTTTGGGCGGAACGGTTCGATGCATGAAAACCGACGGTGGGATCGTTCCGTCCTCGTATTGTTTGATCGCCTCGCGGATATCCGATGATGCCAGCGGAGCAATCACCAGCATTTCGTATGCAAGGATCGTATTTACGTAGAAATCCGCTTTGGAAAGATACTCTTCGAAATAAACCGACTCAGAGCCGGAAATCATCGGCCAGTAATCTATCGTCGCCAACGCGTGGGCTCCACGATGCCTTTTGTCCCGAACGACCCTGCGCAAAAGTCGAAAATCCTCGCTTCGGAAGATTTTTTTGTCCGAAATGATGTCTCCGTAAGGCATCAGGAAGACACCGATCCATTTTTCTCTCGGCAAGATTCCCGAAATATCGCTTGCCAAACCGTGCAGACCCTCCACCAGAACGATTCCGTTCGAACCGATACATGCCGAGCTCTCGGCCAATCCGGTTTCTCTCCGTCGGGTATGAAAGTTAAAGTAGGGTAAAATGACGTGCTTATTCTCGAGCAGATCCAGAATGTTTTCACCGGCAAGCTTCGTGTCGATCGTATAAATCGATTCATAATCCGGTCTTCCGTCCTGATCGAAAATCGGCTGCTCGATACTGTAATAATTATCCAAAGAAATCCGACAGGCGCATCTTCCCCTGTCGCGAAGGCCTGCGGCCAGTCTTTCGGTGAAGGTCGTTTTGCCGGAAGAAGTCGGTCCGGAAACAAAAACGGCTCGAACATCCGGATGCTCGCCGATGAACCCGACTATTCTCCGGGTCATTTCCAAAAACTCCTCTTCGGCCTCATGTATGAACAATGGGAGCTTATTGACCCCCATTCTCTTTTCCAGGTCATGTGTTGAAATGATTTGTCGGGAAGAAAGTTCCGCCAAGCGAGCCTCCTTATCGGTCGATGTGTTCGGTCAGCACAAATTTTGCGATTACTTTATCATAACCGAGTTGCAGTAAACGCGCCAACACAAAAACCACACCGGGAAGAATCAGGGCAATCGCGATACCGATAATGAAAACAAAGACCACATACACCCCCCCGCTGATAACGCCGATTACCGTCGCGAAGGTGCCCGCCGACTCCGAATAGCGAAGCGTATGTGATTCGAGCGTTCCGTTTAAAAAATCGACCAGTGCATCCTTGAGTTCTCCCGGAGGCAATGTCATTTTCGGGCGTACCCAGGATAGTATCAGCATCGACAGCAGCAGCTGTTTTCCCGCCTGCACGAAAAGAATCGGTATCTTGGCCCAGATCGGAAAACGATAGTATCGAAAACAAATAAAAGGACACGCCAAAAATAAAACAAGATACAAAACAAACTTCAGCGTTTCGTTTCCCGTAACCATACCGGATAATGCTCCGGTGAAATAGTGATACATGAGGACACCGATCAGAAAAATACTGTATAGGATTAAGGAACCGAAGTGCCGTCTGTTTTCAAAATCCGTGTCACTCCATTGAACTCCCAAGAAAAGGCCTTCCAGATAATCCACTCAATAAAACCTCCGGATCGATAATCATTACTTATTGTAACAGAAAAGATCGGGCAAGAGAATATCAGACAAAAAAAGCGCGCATCGTGTTATTCTTTTCATCGAAGTCGAAACGGAACACGCAAGGCACACTCGATCATGTCGCGAAATCCTCTCCATTGAGCGGGAAAATTACGGGATCCGGAACTCTTAAAAATCGAACCGTCGGCAAACGTGACCATAACCGCCCAGTGCTCGGGAGAAAAAGCGGGGACGGACATGGACGAGGCGACCGGCTCGGGATACTGTTCGTGCCATTCAAGAATCCCGGTCTCTTTGAGTCGATCCGTTATCCCTTCGACGCATTCCGGCGTCATCGAGCGCAGAAAATTATTGTTCCACTGAAGGCTGTCATTCCATGCGACCAAACGGCGATCCAAGTAAATGTTTGCGCGCAGGCAAGCCTTCCGATATCCGGAAATTTCCGCCTCGATTCGAACGATGTCTCCGTAGCTGTTCATTCTTATATCCGCTTCCTCCGCATGAAAGCCCCTGTTTCGTTTTCTCGTTACATTATTTGATCCGGACTCCGAAAACGGAACCGGAACGGGACCCGATTACAATTGTATTCCCGAAAACGATCGGGGATGATTCCATATTTAGTCCGGTTTTTACCTCATTGTTGGTTCCCTTATTCCGGATCGTTTGAAGATAGGTAATCCGCTCTCCGGTCTGCCCGTCTACGAGATGGATTTGCCCTCCGCTGTCGCACATGACAATGAAGGCATTTCCTTCGGCATCATAACAGTCAACCGGCGAGCTCCACGAATACAGGTTCATCTCGTACGCCCAAACCTGTTCCCCCGTCACCTTGTTGAATGCAACCAGTCGATTCCCGCTGTACCGGCCCTTTGTCATACAATACGAAAAAATAACCAGATCCGAAATCGACTTTTTCCCGACGATCGGCGTTCCGAGCATCCCGCCGTTGATATCATCTCCGGTCTTTTCTCCGTTATGCGTCCAGCAGGATTGGGAGGTCTGCCAAACTTCCTCGCCCGTCATCGCGTCGATTTTATATGTATATGAAGCGCCCATATAATCACCGGGACCTTTTTGCCAGTCCACCTCGGTGCCGATATATAGAAATACGCGCCCGTTTTCCTCCTCCAGAACGGGTGTGACATCGGCATCGTCATCCAGCTGTTTCACCCAGATCATCGTAAAGGTATTCAAATCCACGCAGTACAAATTGCCTGAGTTGTCCGCAAAGTAGCCGTAGTGGTCGTACACGGACATCGAGCTTTCGACCCCGATGGATCGGCCGGACACTCCGTTAATCAGATAGCGATACACGATGGTTTCCGGCTTCACGGAAACGACCCCGGAACCCGAGTCAAAAAACGTGTTCAATTTGACTGTGTAGATCAATCCGTTCTCGCTCGGGTAAATCAGGGTGTCCGTCTCCAGATTGAAAAGAGGGGACGAATCACAGGCACCCCAGTCGGAACGATGCGCGCGCGAGTCTTTTCCGGTTTGGAAATGCAGTAATGATCCGTCAATCAAATTATAGATGCGAAACCCGATCTTCCCGTCCGCTCCGTTGTTGTCGCCCTGACCGACGTAAAGAAGCGGATAGCCTCTGGGATCGATGGCCGGTGTCCCTTTGATCGTCGCACCAACCTTGATCGGGTCACGTGTCGGTTGACCGTCATCCAAGTCAAAAAAGTAAATCTTCCCGTCCATCGCCGCCTGAATGACTTCCGTAAGGCCTTGTTTGATTCGCTTTTCGGAATACATATTCATTTTTAGCTGGATATCCCACGGCCATTGAACCACGAGAGGCTGTCCCGTCCAACCGGTTCCGGTCCAGGGAAAAGCCCATTCGGACGACGGCATGGACCCGATATTGCGGTACTCCCACACCTGTTCGAGCGCTCCGTCGGTTACGGATGTCGTGCCCCATGAGGCGCAGTTTCGAAAATGATTGCCCCGAAAGGTCAGAATTCCCGCGACCGTCTGATAATCGATCGGATCGGAAAAACGAATTTTCGGGTCTCGGGAATACGGCGATATTTTACTTTCACCGGAAAGCACATCCTGACTCACTCCCCGGGAAGAGGGCGATACATCCGATGCGGGCTGACCGATGGATACATTCATCTTGGCGGTCGCAGGATAAAGAACCTCGTTTTGGTGCGGTTGCCGCTGCGGTTGCTCCGTCGGTGTGGGGGTTGCAATCACAATCCCGCTTGTTTGTGTGTCGGTTTGTGTTTGCGTCGAAGTCGAAGGTGCCTGTGTCCCGTTCGGCTGATCGGCATCTCTTTTCAGTAGCGTCACAAGTAACAAGACCACAACGGCGGTCACCAGAACGACGGTCAGTCCGACCATGACGCGCAAGGCGTAATCGGGCTTTCTACGATGCGGACGGTGGAACCGGTTATCATACCGGACATATTGGGTGTGTCTCATTCGTCGTCCTCCGATTCATAAAAGCATACCTAATTTATACTAACACAGGAGGACAATAATCTCTAGGCTGTTTCGTCATCGGTTTCCGGGTTGCGGATTGCAATATTAAGTGTCGCAGTTGTTAAGCGACCCGGGTGTATTCTTCTTGTGGCGTCCTGTAGTCCAGTATCTTCCGGGGATATGTGTTCAGCCACTGTTCAATGCGATTGATTTCCTGT
>Ga0209723_1000719_pt1 | contig 59025 bp, 44 predicted proteins | sample BiotimSIPDNA_2_FD_185750 | JGI IMG/M metagenome (GOLD analysis project Ga0209723, IMG submission 185750) | Anaerobic biogas reactor microbial communites from Washington, USA - Biogas_R2 time_0 SIP DNA (SPAdes) (version 2) | ecosystem: Engineered > Bioreactor > Anaerobic > Unclassified | place... | reverse complement strand
GCAGTAACCAAGGTGTCCTTTGTAGTATCAACAAGCACCATACCCATGGGAACCGTAATACCATTGGTATCATCTTCTACAAAGAGGGTGTCATGCGGTTTGATATTATATGAAGCTTCAACTATTGCATCACCGTTTTCACTCAATCTTACCCAGGTTGACATTGCAAGAGGATTGTTAATTACTGCACTTCCATCAGAAATCACCCACTTGTCAAATTCAAACAAATCACCAATTGATCTTGTACTGATATGCACTGTATCATCAGCCGGCCTGGTAACAGGTTCTGCAGGTGTTACTTTACCCCCGTATTCACTTCTGACTGTCAGAGTGGAAAAAGGTATCCACATGATATCAAGACTGTCATCATACCCATTAGCTGGTGTAATACGAAAATAATGATTTGCATTTTCTGCAAGTGCCTTGAACCTGAAAATGGTATCATTAGTATTTGAGGTTTTATATATTTTGACAATCGAACTATCCGTAAACCTGTGATCTGTACCGAAATATATAATATCTTTACTTAGCAGTGGATTATAATGCTTAACATACAACAGGAAGCTGTCAGCCTTTTCACTTATAAACTTGCAGAATATTCCAGGCGGGATCAGTTCGTTATAACAGAAACTAGCTTTATTCGGCATTTTGGGGATATCATTTACAGGGTAACTGTCAAAACTTACCTGGATTCTTGCATTACCAGTATCTGTTATTGTAATTTTTGTAGAAATGGAATTCGTATCATCAATAACAGCATTACCTCTTAACACTGTCCATTTCCAGAACTGGTAAAAATTTGATAAAGCTTCTGCCTTGATTGAATATGGCTTGGTTTGCAATAAACGTACGGAATCCTGTGGAACTGTTGTTCCGCGTCCATCAGTAATTATTTCCAAATTTGAGTAACCAAGAACCCTCACACCAATTGAATCAGTATAATAAGAAGAGTTGTAGGGCTCTATCCTGAAATAATGCGTATCACCTGGTGCTTCACACCTGAACGTATAATGTAAATTCGTATTCTGGTTAAACATTTCCCTGCGTGGACCAATGAAAGAAGAGGTGGTTCCGTAATAATAAAAATTGAGATTTCTTTCATAGGTGCTTGCATTTATAATATCTATTACAAATGAATCGGCAGCAGGGGCAACATATTTCATCAATACGCCTCCACTGTTATGCGGCGCTCCATCTGTGGCGTAACATAATGTATCCAGTGGAAAACCGATCTCATGCACCGGTTTTGATTCAAAAACAGCCTGAATATGTGCATCTGAGCTGGCGGTTATAGTTGTAACCTGACTGTTGGAATCGGCTATGGTGATGTATTGTCCGCCGGAAAGTATCCGCCACACTAAGAACCTATCTTTTTCATTTTTGGGAGTTGCTTCGATATTTATTGTGCCTCCCTTAAGAAACCGTATCGAATCGGCCGGGTTCGTCGTGCTGATACTGTTGTCACAGCTTATCTTCAGCAGTATTGTTGTATCAACACGTATATTAAAACTTTTCTCATAATTTGCGAAATCAACCGGAGTCAGACGGAAATAGCAGGTTGTTCCTGCACTGTTCGCATAAAATTTAAAACTGTAATCTATAGAGTTTATATTGTGCGCATAATCTGTTATTGAATCAAACCCGGAACTGGTATCGAAATAATCTATATTGTACCTATATTGACTTGGGAGATTGACAACAAGGTTATGCGTATCAGCTCGCTCAGCAGTATAACTTAACAAAACACCGCCCTTTGGAAAGCCATGCACATTATAGGTAAAATTTGTGTCCCTGTTGGTTATTTCGTGAACATCCTTTTTTATAAACTCGGCACGTAATGATGCATTACCACCCGCAGGAGCAACTGCAATAATTGAGTCGGAAGAATCACAATAAAAATAGGTGACATTACCCGAAACCGTTACCCATTTGTCGAAATAGTATAATGAAGAAATCAAACGGGCTGTATCTATAACCGGAATACTGTCGGAAACCGGCAAAGGGCCAGGCGGTATTGCAATGCCGCCTGTACTGGCAGAAAAATCAATATAGTAAATATCTTTGTAACGTATTTTATAATCGTATGGATTATTATCATGATTAATATTAGAAGGGAAAATACGGAAATAGTGCTTTTCACCGGCAGAAGATGCCTCAAAAATAAAGTAAGCATAATTACCTTTTACAGAATCAAGTACCGTAACGAATGAATCATTTGTTCCATAATAAAACATTGTTTTCTCAATATTATAATCCGCCTGTGATATCTGCACAATAAAGCTGTCAGCACGCGGCGCAGTAAAGTTCATTATAACACCACCGCACCAGTTACTGCCTCCATGTGGCGGGCCGAAAACATAAGTTGAATCATGCTCTGTTATAGGATAAAGTGTTTTAGGTTGATATATTGCTTCTGCAACAACATCGGTTGAATCAACAGTAAGTTTGGTTGTGGAGTTGGAATCATTTTCAAAAACAGCACTCCCCGAAACCAGCTCCCAGTTTACAAAATAGTATGAATAAGGTTCAGGCCACGTAACAATATCAAGTGTTCCGTTTTCACGAACTATAGTTGTATCAAAAGGACTAACACCTCCATTTTCTGCTTTCAGAAACACCTTGCAAAAACGAAACAGCCGTACACTGATTGAATTTGCTGTATCAGACTCATAATATGGAACGACTCTGAAATAAACTGTTTCATCTGGTACTTTTGTGCTGAAAGGACAATCTATAACACTGGAATTTCTGTTATTCCAGATTTCATGAGAGCAGGTGGAATCGGTTCCGTAATAAATCAGGTATTTGTTATGTAAATCAGGATAACGATCAACTGTCAAGACAAAGGTATCCGGTTCTTCTGATGTATATGAGAAAAGTATTCCTCCCCTTGTCCCTCCTTCTACATCCTGATATCCTACCGTATCCCAGACAAAGCCGAGCTGACGTACCGGGCGTTCCAAATAAACTGCTTTTACAACCGCATCGCTGTGAACAACAATCGACGTATTAGGGTTGATTGAATCGGTAATGAAAGCAGTTCCGGATACTGTTTCCCAATGATCAAAATAGAACCTGTTTGAAATAGAAAACGTATCAATTTCAATTGTATCATTAGACAAAACATCCAATGTTACCGAATCTGAAGAAAGAACACCAGCCAGTTCGTTTAGAATAGTCAGATTGTGGTAACGATAGTAACGTATTCGCATTGTTTGAGTTGTATCATATAAGCGGTAAGGAGCAACTCTGAAATAGTAAGTTTCTCCTGAATCTGCACTTATTTGGATCTGGTGTGATGAGGACTGATAAGTATTAACTGCAGATGAACAGGATGAATTTGTATCATAACCAAAAACACTCATTGTATGACTATAACCAGCAGATCCAATCTCAACAAGAAATGAATCCGCAGCCGGCAGGGTGAATGAAAATAGAATACCACCTCTTGTTCCCCCGTCTACGCTGGTATAGGCAACTGTGTCCCACTCTTCTGAAACAATACGTAAAGGCCGCTCCAGAAACACGGATTTTACTGTCGTATTCTCCTGTATTTCGATTGATGATAATGAGTCTGTAGAATCAGCGATTGTGGCTGAACCGCTGACAACAGTCCATTTATCGAAAAAATATTTCCCGAAATACTGAGGAAATGGCAGATTTTGAGAGAAACCACTTCGAATCTTTAATGTAGTGTCTGTTGTAACAGTCCCGTTTACATCCTTTTTTACTGTCAGTGTGTAAAAAGTCTGAACCTGTGTAGTAAATTGACAATCATTATAAGACGAAGATGAAGGATAAATTCTGAAATAGTGTTTTTCACCAATTGCACTGCTGCTGAAAGTAAAAAAATTGCTTGAATGATAATCTGAGTGATTTGTAAAAGTACTGTCCTGACCATAATAGTAGATATAACTATTATGATATGAAAGCTTCTGCAGATCCAGATAGAAGCTGTCTATTGATGGAGCAGTGAAACATAACAAAACCCCACCGCTGTTATAATCACCATGTGTTGCATATTGGAACGTGTCGAGTTCTGCTCTGATATCATAGATTTCTTTATGTTTAATCATGGCTTTTATTGTAGCATCGCTTGAATCTATATACACAGTAGTTGATTGTCGCAAGGAGTCAGCAAACCGTACACTTCCGGACACAATTTGCCATTTTTCAAAAAAGTAAAATAATCCTGATACTGAAACATTAATATCTTTGTATTCACCACTTTTCATTACAAATGTATCAACCGGCGATACAGTTGCAACAGGATCCGGCAGGATGATAAGTTTATAAAAAGGATTGGCTTTTAAGGCAAAGGATGATGATCTGTACAAAGGATTTGCCGGAGATATACGGAAATAAAGATCGTTACCTGCTTCTTGCGCTCTGAATTCAAAAATTTCTGAATTTTCTACATTCTGACTGTCTGCTGTTGAAAAAGTGGAATCATCATTATAATAGGTTATACGAAAAGGTATACTATAAGACTCTGCACTTGCGAGAGTGATGTAGAAACTGTCAGCACTGGGTGGAGTAAATTTGAATAAAACACCAGTACGCCCGTTTCCACCATGCTCATCAAAATTAAATGTATCAGATTCAAAAGTTATTTCATGGATCGATTTCTGCAAGAAATGAGCTGTAGCCGTTACATTGGTTACTGTAGGAAAAATACTTGTAGAATTACTCGTTGAATTTTCAATATCTGCCCCATCACTTGAGGTCCAGTGTGAGAAATAAGATACTGGTGACTCGAATGCCTCTATCGGTGCAGAAAAATGGGTCCATATTTGATTATTACTTCCAGAAGTTGTTCCGTTACCATCGGCAACTACCGACAAGGTACATTTCAAACCTATATGTACACGAAAGTCATTACTGTATGCACCTGTCGCCATAGGCTTTACCATACAATAATAACGATTACCCGCAATTACGTTTACAGGAAATACAATTGGAGATGTCCCATTTTTGGATCCGGCAGTTGTCGTAAATGTTGAATCCTTTTCATAAAATACTATAGATTTAAAAACATCTCGATAATCCGGTGTATTATCTGCAATAATTGCAACAGTATCGCTGAGTGAAGCAACGAAAGAAAAACGAACTCCATCACCAATCCGTTCCATATTGTAGGCATGAGTTGTAAAATTAAATACTGTTGGTTCATCTGGTATATTATACACCTGTGCATCACAAAAGGATTTTTCAGGACTAACAACTATAGTTATACATATCAACACTGAAAACCAATATCTTAATTTCATCAGAACCTTTCTTGCAAGTATATCCATTTCATAAGAAAGTTTCGGAGTCAAAAAAAGAGCTCCTAAAATGTTCTCATACTCCCGAATCAATAAACCGACATCTGTTAGCTTAATTGAATTTAAAAAATTGTTATAAATATAGTAATTGAACAGAAGAAGGATAATAGAAATGATCGTTAAAAACTGTTAAAAAAAAATATTTAATAGATTGTATTTATCTGATTTTCAATTAGTTAGGATTTATGCAGATCTTTGGGTATTTCAAGGATCAGATCAATTTTATCCTGGAGAGCATCTCTTCCAGTTCCTTTTCTTTTTCCGGTTTGATATCGCAACTGCTTAATACGAACTCAACTGTTTTTTCGATATATTTCAATTTGGGATAGCGCGGCAATGTTTTTATATCCAGATATTTATCTAAAGTCTGTGTTCTTCTCCATCCATCCTTATTTACACTGACATTCCATATCCCGGATTTTTCTGCCAGATCAGATTTTGTCAGGCCGGTATTCTTGCACCACAGGTTAATTACATGATTAAGCAGTTCAACGACCAGTATACGTTTCTGTTTTTCCTTATCATCAGTTTTAAGATATTTCTGTAATTTATCAACGATTTCTCCAATTGAATTCAAGTCACCCTGCAATTGCGGATTTTCTTTTAAAAGATCTGGACTGAGCATTTTTATTGTACTGTTCAAAGCCTCAATCCGTTCAATATTCATGTTTAATTCTGAAATAAACTCCTCAACCGGCAATACACAATTTTTGTCATCTTTGTCTTTATTATTTCTGAAAATCAGTACAGACAAATCAGTTTCACCGCAATTACATCGACTCACTGTTATTTCAAAAGGTATTGTCTTTCTTTTTCCGACTCTTAATTGAACAGCACTGAATAACCTGTTTCCTTCTTTGAAACTATTGAACCAATCCTCGATTTTCGTGTTTTTTCCTGTAAGGAGTGAAGTGAACTTTTTTCCGATCAGCGATGTATTTACCGGTTTAATTATTTCTTCACACTGTTTATTCAGATAACATATTCTGGAATCCTCATCCACCGCCATTACAGCGTCTTTTATTGTATCCAGCATATTTGCAAGTTTTTTCTGAAGAGAAAAAAGTTCGATTTCCCTGTTTTTCCTCAAATTAATTTCTGTCTTAAGTTTCTGATTTTCCATCATTATATCGTAAGCTTTTCTTATATTTATCTGGGTATTGATTCTCATGTGAAGTTCAGATCTGGAAAATGGTTTTGTCAGAAAATCGTTTGCCCCTGATTTAAAACTATGCACAAGATCTGTCATCTGATTTCTGGCAGTAAGTATAATTACAGGAAGCTGAATTGAACTGTGTTTTTGTCTTATGATACGGCAGCATTCAAGCCCCGACATTTTGGGCATCATAAGATCCATTAAAACCACCTGGGGTTTCACTTTTTTCAGTATTTTCAGAGCCTCAACACCGCTGTGTGAAATTTCCATATCATAATTTCTTTTTTCAAGAAATTGACCAATTAACTCCACACTCATCGGATCATCATCAACAACCAGTACAGTTGGTTTTTTTGATACTTCCTTTCTGCTGGTTACCTTTACTAAATTATCATCATTCTGTTCTACAGGAATCACTTTTGGCAAACATATCCTGTCTGGTGTTTCGGACGGGATTTTTTCAGTTACAGGCAATGTGAAACTGACAGTAGTACCTTCACCGGTTCCTGATTTTATATTTATCCGGCCTCCATGAAGTTCGACGAGATGTTTTGTTATCGGGAGTCCAAGCCCGCACCCTTCATATTGACGAACATCAGAAGAATCAGCCTGACCAAAAGAATCAAATACTTTTTTCAGCTTATCTTCAGGAATTCCTGTTCCGGTATCTTTAACACTTATTTCTGCCTGATCTTCCGGTATTAAAACTGCACTGACTGTTATTTCACCATCATTAGTAAATTTAATGCTGTTTCCGATCAGATTATAAAAAATCTGCTGAAGCCTGTCTTCATCTGCCATAACCGCTTCAAAATCTTCAGTTATTGCATTAACTATTCTGAGATTTTTATTCTTTGTCAGAGGCTCAAGCATTATCATGATATTATTTGCAAAAGAGTGAAGATCGACAGCTCTTCTGAAAAGCATTATATCTTTATTTTTCAGTTTTGAAAAGTCCAGAATATCATTTACCAGAGCAGCTAAACGCCTGGAACTCGCTATAATCATTTTAAGGTTCTTTTTAATACCGGAATCCCTTGTCCCAATTGTCTCCAGAAGCATTTCGGAAACGCCTGTGATCCCATAAAGAGGTGTTCGCAGTTCATGTGTTACCCGCGCTAAAAAGTCATCCTTGAGATTACTTAATCTTATCAATTTTTGATTCTTTACACTTAATTCAGAACTGATATTCTCAATTGTATTAACTGCCCCTGCAAATCTTCTGGCAAGAATATATGTTTGAGACAAGATAAACAGGAATATCCCTGCAGGAAGAATGTATTTACCTTCAACTTTTGTCCATGTAAACATCATATCATAAAAAGTTGCCATTAAAATGAAAATAAACCCGAATAGAAGGATTTTAGCATCCTGACGTTTTCGTAATGAGGCAAGGATCACAGATCCTGTCAGCCAGATAAACTGAATCACAAGTACAGGGTGATAAAGGGGCATGCTGTGTGTGAAAAAAAATACAGGTGTAAATAAAGTTATAACGGATAAAATGCATGCAATAATCAATGATACTTTTACCGGTACCGGTTTTATTTCATCTGGAAAAAGATACCTTATATATAGAATGAATAACGGCACCATCAGATAGACGCTCAAATATTCAATCTGGATATTGATTCTGTAATCTGTTATTCCGAACAATGAAGACAGGAAAATTTCTCCGGTAACCAGGATACGCATAAAAGCCACAATGCAAAAAAGGCCAAAGTACAATGAAGCCCTGTCTTTTTTGCGAACAGAAAACAGTACCAGTTGATACAAAGCCATAATTAGAATCGCCCCGGCAAGAAAAAACTCGACTGAAGCCATTTTTTGCTCCTCACTACTGATAGCCTCAGCATCTCCAATTACAACTGGAACATTTATCCCCCCTCCCCTGTAATGAAAATTTGAAATCTGAATTACGATTTCAATTTCATTACTTTGTGGTATCTCTATCTTTGCAGGACAACGAATCGGATGCATTTTATCTGATAAAGAATCAACTCTACCGCATCTGTGAGTTAATACCCCGTTTATCCATAACCGGTATGCCGAGTGAATTGAATAGATCTTTAATACGAATCTGTTGTTTGGAGGTAATTTGGCACGCAAACGAAATGTCGCATAACCTCTTCCATCTAGCTTCTTCTCATTGAGGTGAAAACCTGCCCAGGAATCAGGTAGTTCTAAATAATAGGAAGCCGCTGTACTGTCAAACTGACCCGAAGATAACAGCTTATTCCAATAAAACTCCCATTCCCCATTCAATTTGATAATACTCTTTTTGAAACTGGAATCAGACAGATCTATAAAACCTTTTTCTGCTGTGACTGTTAACACTTCTGCAGAAAGACCATTAATAATTACACTCAATACCAAAAGACATATAAATCTCATAATCAATACAAAATAATTTATATGTAAACTAAAAACAATGAGTTATTTAAATAATTAAGTTCAAGCCGAATGCCGATGATTAATTTACGATGAGCTGCAAACAGAACATTACCTCAAGAAACAGTTTTTGGCCGTGGAGGTCATAATAATTGGTGAGTTATGGAAGTCAATATAATATTACTCTAAGCTTACGAGAACAACATTAAGAAGAATGGGCGTATGACTGTGAATGTTTTTGTTTTTCGGTTTTCTTCGGGGTCGGAAATCGGGGTTGGTATCGGAATCTAATTATGGAAAAACATGATACAGAATCAATACCGACCCCGATTGAGGATCTTAACCCCGAATTCAAAACAGAACTAAGGAAAAATTCTCAAAACAAAAAACAATTACTGATAAACAGTAGATGTGTTCCAATGGTAAAACCAATGATTCGAAACCTGGATACGTTACTGGGCACAGTTTACGAGGAAACCAATAGCCAGCAACACTACTACCTCAAAACGGATGGTATTAAAAGTGGTAAGCCATTTTGATCATCCAAATGATCCATCCCAAAAAATCAGAATTTTCATTTACCACCTGAATCCAAAAATTATATTGCTTACACGCCGATGCAACTTACAGCATCGCGTTTCCTTTCCTGTAAATAACTGTTTTCCTGTTGTCTCCCAAAAACATCTACAAACCTAAAGGAGGTACTCTCATGCGGGTAGCAATTTTCTCATGGGAATCTCTTCACTCAATCAATATCGGCGGGCTTGGCGTTCACGTAACAGAGCTTGCCGCGGGTCTTGAAAGACGCAATCACGATATTCACGTTTTCACCCGTCGCAGAGATGGTCAGAGTCATTATGACTGGATCGATGGCGTTCATTATCACCGTATCGACCATGGAATCACCGACAATTTTGTACAGTGCATGGACTGGATGTGTCAGGCTATGGCACACCGCTTTCATGAAGTTACTTCACTTATCGGTAAATTTGAGCTGATACATGCTCACGACTGGCTTACCGGGAACGTGCTTAAGTATATATCTGACGGTTTTGGTACACCTGGAGTACTGACAATGCATTCTACTGAATACGGCCGTGACGGAAATATTCTTTATGATGGTTTTGCCCAATGGATCAGGGATACCGAAGCAGCCGCCTGCAATCACGCAAAGGTGATTATCTCTGTCAGTGGTTTTCTGGCAGATGAACTCCAGCGTTTTTATGGTGTTCCCCACTGGAAAATCCACGTAGTACCAAACGGTGTGGGATATCATCATTTCAACGGTTACCTGGAACCAGGCCCTGTAAAAAACCGTTATGGTATCGACCCACTTGATCCCACCATCCTGGCTGCAGGACGCATAACCATACAGAAAGGCATGGATCTTTTAATTGAAGCGGTACCTATGGTACTTGGCTACTTCCCCTCTGCCAAGTTTATAATCTCCGGTGATGGTCCGGAAAAAGAAGCGGTAATGAACCGTGCCAATGAACTGGGAGTCGGCCATGCAGTCCGGTTCCTGGGCTCTTTGTCGAGGGGAGAATACACCGAGCTGATGCGCTCTGTTGACATACTGGCTCTACCCAGTCGCAACGAGCCTTTTGGACTGGTAGCACTTGAAGCCTGGTCTGCAGGCAAGCCGGTAGTGGCAACTACTGCAGGTGGACCACGTGAATACGTGTGGCATGATGTAAATGGGTTTCTGGTTGATGCCAATCCAGGTGGTCTGGCCCACGGCATCGGTTCCCTTCTTGCAGACCATGACCACTGCAGGGCTCTTGGTCACAATGGCAGAGTTGCTGTAGAAGACCGATTCAACTGGAACAATGTTGCCAGTTATACAGAAGGGGTTTATCACGCTGCGTTGAACTAATCAATTTTGTAAAAATGCCTGTTTCCGTCTTATCTTTTAGAATAAAACTTATTCTATAGGGGAAACAGGCATATCATCTTACCACAAAAACTAGTTAAACCTGAAAATAGTGGAAAAATAGTACTGTTGCAAACCCTGACAATTTATTGCTGATGTAAGGTAGTTTCCCTTTTTTTTTGCCATAGCTTCAAATATTTCAGGTGAACACCAAAAGCCGAAACTATTGCAAGAATCAATCCCTCGATGCCATCAAGAAATCCCTGCTGTATAAAGTACATTTTGATAAACTTGACTAAACCATGCCCGTATGCTGCCACCGGAGATGATTTTTTCCCTTTTTCTAAAAGTCTTTTTGCTCCCAATTCTGTATAATGGTTTATCTTGCTGATATGAGTTTTTATATCAGGATAGCTGTAATGCAGCAGATGCTCTTCGATTCTGCCTTTTCGACCACAAAGACATACCGCTTCATGAACAATTGCATTATTGAATGTTCCGTATTTTCTGTTAAACAACCGCAAAGGATAATCGTGATTCCAGCCGCACCAATTAATTTGCTTGCCAAGATAATATGTACACCGTTTTATACAATACCCTTCAAACAATTCCGGCTGCTCCAGAATCCTCCTGATTTTTTTCTGCAAATCGGAAGTCATCACCTCATCACAGTCGATTGAAAAGATCCAGTCGTATGATGCCTGTTCTACTGCAAATCGTTTTGCATTACCGAATCCAGTCCATTTAATTTCGAAAACCTTTACTCCGTATTGATGGCAGATTTCGACAGTATGATCTGTCGATCCTGTATCCACAACAATAATTTCATCCATCCATCCAACCGAATCAAGACATCGCGTAATTGTGTTTTGTTCATTTTTAGCAATAATTACACACGACACTTTTTCAGGCATAAGCAGCCAGCCCCCGATGTTAACAGAATTTTTATTATGAGAATATAAGATACTCCCCAATCGACAGCAATTTCTGTATCACTTATACCGGGTTCATAGCAGAACGACTTGGTGTTAACAATGCTTTTTTAATCTCAAGAAGTGTAATTGCTCTTCTGGGGCTTTGTTTATTTTTTCTCGCTCCAATACGGGAAATGATAGAAAAGTGTAAAGAAAATCAGTAAACCCTGAAATAACAAAAACCAGCAGTAGAGCACATGGTCTGGATGCATCAGATTATGGCTCTCCGCTTTTGTTCTTATTCTTTATCTATATGCACTACTTCGGAAAGCTCATTATGAAAAACCGTCTTCATTCAGTCTATAGTTAGTAATAGCTGCAATCATTTTTCACTCAGTTCCAGAACTCCCAGATCAAAAAATCCTTTTGTATTTTCAGGTATTCTTATGATACGATTCTTTTTGTTATTCAGACCAGATTCACAAATTATATACATCCCTGTGCTGTTGCAAATCACGTTAAACTTCCCGTTAACGTCTGTAAATGTATGGAATGTTGTATCCAGCGAAGAAAACATAATCCTTGTAAAACGAAGTGGTTTTTTCTGCGAATCTGTTATTCTTCCGGAAACCATGATAGTACTACCGCTTGATGAATCATGCTTTTCTTCATCCGGTATTTTATAATCATCAGCATCAAGCACCAATCTCCCCAACTGGAAAAAAGATCCCATTTTTTCCTCAGGTACATCAAACCCGGCAACACCGTATACCGAATCCCCGTTTTCAATTGCAATTTTTGTCCTTATATTGTAACTGCCGGGTTCCCTCAGTATAAACTGAAAACTCCCTTTATTGTCAGTAAAAGTACTTGTTGTTCCGGATGTTCCGTTTTCTGCATTGTTAACACTAATGGCTTCATTTTTCAAAATACCCGAAGAATCACAAAGATTTCCGGAAATATAAACATACCTTCCCAAAGGATCATTTAATTTCTTTGCCGCCTCTTCAATTTGTGTTTCGGTTAATGAATCCAGTGCGCCCGTTTCCTTTTCATCTGTCTCCTTTTCTTCTCCAATCTCTTTATTCTCTTCATTTAATGGCCCATTGTCATCCGTAAATACACTATCTATGTAAAAAGGGTCGCTCTCGACTTCTTTAGAATCCAGTTCATCAATTTCATTTAAAATGATATCACCTGCATTATAATAATCCTCCAGATCCGCAGGTATATTTATACTGCCTTTTTCGTAATATTCATCCGCGACTTCTACAGAATAAGTTTTTCCAACCTTTGCAAGAAATTGAAACCTGCCTGCCTGATTAGTAAAAGTAACTACTGTATCCCCGTTTTCTTTTGCATTTTCGATAAATTTAATCTGCTGGTACTCAAAAACCTCTTCTTTTTTATTTATTAAACTTCCGGTAACGAAAACTTTTTTGTCGGACCCTATTGTTATCAGAAAGCCACTTTTATACTGTGGAAACAGGGTAAAATCCTGTTTTTCATCAACTGAAGCAAGCGGCGCATCCACAGGCGAAATTTTAACGTCCATTAACTGATACTGAGAAAAAAGCGGTAATACGGCACCACCAAACCAGGTTGAGGTTGCATCATATCCATTGTCCCTGTCATTTATTCTGACAGTGTGTTTTTTTAGATTCTTGTTTCCTTTAGCAATTAAAAAACCTCCATGTACCGGACGTGACAAGGCAAGTGCTGTTGGTGTAAAAACAAGTGCCGTTTTAAGGTTTATATTCGTATGGTGCTGAAGAAATGTATTGCTTGCGAAACCTGGCTCTGCAATTGTATGATTAACTTCCATAGAACCGGCATTTCCACTATACCCAAGTTTGGCATTGTAATCACTATATTCCCGATTCAAGCGTGTAGAAACTCCCATAATCGGTTTTTCCGGTTTTGGTTTCAGACTTACATAATCCCAATTTACATCTGTAGTAAAATCCCATCGCCGGTCGCTGTTATTATCCGTTAAATCATAGGTGTTGTCATAAAGGGGATTGCGCTTGTTTATACCCTGCCTTACATTTAAAAAGTTGGAATTTTTCATGAATGACCATTGTACACTCAGTGTTACCATCGGGTTTGCTTCATGAAGTTTATTGTCTGTGGAGTATTTAAAACCGACCTGAGTGTTAATTTTTCCTGCCCACCTTTTCTGCAAATTTAACCCGATTGAAAAATAATCGGTAGTATCCGGACGGATATCATATTCACCCCTGGCACCAATTCTTATCTGATCAAGAGGAATCGACAAATCAGTTGCCAGACGAAAGGACTCTTCATAAAACCTGAGATTTTGTTCAAGTGTTCCGGGAAATTTTCTTCCTAAATATTCTGCTTCTGTTTTCCAGTTTACAGTTGACAACCTTCGCTTGTTGTTCTCATCATCCTGCGAATACCTTATTTTTGATCTGTAATGAAATCCCATCCTTGCCGCCATATCAAATCCTGCTGTATCTAAATAAGTAACTGCTGACGAAAGGAATAAATTTCCTGCAGGAATTGCATAAAGGCACTCCGTTCCAACAATACCCTTGTCGCGAAAAGCCTGCCCGTATACATCCATCGTAAACCGGTTGGTAATTCCCCTTCTGTACATCAATGAAACAAACGGATTTCTTGAATCATACTGATACCTGTCTGATGTTCTTGTTTCAGCAAAACCAGCATTAAAGGAATACTGTGAGAAATTTTTGGCAAGAAGCTGTGGCTCATGTAAAAAGGAAAAGTCTATTGTTTCCCTGCGTCCCGAAAAATCCCTTATGACAATCTCAACTTCATTTGATCCTTCTGCAAAAGGATAATTCTGAATATTATGGGTCCCAGATTCAAGTACTATTTTCCTTACCATAACTCCGTTTACCCAAACCTCGACTTCAGCAGGATCAACCAGATAGAACTCGTAATCTCCCAGTGGATAGGATAAAATGTGAGGAGCGAGAGAATAATCTTTTGATAAACTTATACCTCCTATCGGCACATGAGACTGGTAACCGACAGTGCCATAACGGATATCACCCGCAGCCAGCCTTAATGTTCTTTGGGGAAAATCATAGACGATCCTCACGTCTTTTCTTTGAAAAGGAGTATTATTACTTTCACGGTATAATGCCCCGCCTTCGGCTACAGCGCCCATAATATTTAGTGCTCCGTGAAAATTACAGTACAAAGGCTGACGAATATTGTCATTTGAACCATAAAAGCTGTAAATTGATGAAGAATCGTCAGAGAGGTCCTGCAAATATCTTAACTGCTGAGTCGCGTTTATATTTAAATACCCGCTAAAATTCGCGGGTTTAATACTTTGAGAAAGATATGGGTCCTGTTTTGAATATTTCAGTTGATGAACCTGTTTTGTACGCAGTTTTGGGGGCACAAAAACAGTTACCAGACGTTCTTCTGAATCGAACTCTGTAAGTAAGCCAATCAAATCCAGGTCATTTTTCGATATTCTCCCGAACTTGTCAATTTTTCCGATTACTTCTTTTAGCAGGTTCTTATCTATCACATCGGAAAGGATACCCACAACCGGTTTTGCCGGAACTGTAAAGTTTTCCCTGTCTTCAGAAAAAACAACATCAATCCTGTTCCCTGATTTATTATTTACTTTGATAACAGCTTCAATCTCTTTTGGCATTGCAGGCGCATCAATACCGAATATTTCACGATACAACTCTTCACGAGTTTTTCCCTCAAAACCCTTTTCCAGTATTTTTTTGCTTTCTTCAATCAAATCCTTTTTGTCCGCTGTTTGTTCAACCGAAGGTGAAAAAACTGATTGTGACAAAGAATCGTCTGTATATGAGGACAGCACAAACAGAAGCAGGCAAAAACCTGAAAAGGGATTTAAAAATCCCGGTTTTAAAAGCGTTTTAATCAGGATAATTTTTGCCATTAACTGAGATGTCCGGATTTCAAGGGTCCAAAACTTTGCATTTACCAAAAAATATTCACATATCGGATCCAGCCATTTTTTCGCGACAGCAAAATTTATTTGAATAAATACATCTATTTCTCGAACTCTACGCTTACACGCACCGGTCCTGCCGGTATCTCTTCAGGCCACGAAAGATCAAGCACCCGATCATATCCGGCAAAAACACTGTGTTTAATATGTTTTGACTCCAGTTTTGGTTTATAAATCATACTCTTTGATCGGTTTATCTGACCATTTTTGTCCAATGATGAAACCCTGAGAAATAATCCTTTTAAATTCTGAAGTCCTGTACCTTTGTTATTCAGGTTTACCACAAGGCGATCATTATCCTCTTCATCCTTTTTATGTACTGCAGATTTAACAACAAGATCGGGTTTTATACCGGACGGACGCAGAACAATAATTCCTTCATAACGCGCGACAAGGTAAAGCCTGAGTTCGGCTTTTTCACGTTTTTCATCTTCATCCCCTATTTTAACAGGAACTTCTTCGGCAATAAGTCCGTAGGCAATCTCTTTTTTGGGAATTGTATTACCAACCCATTTAATCTGTACTCTCTGATTATCTCCGGGCATTAGTACTACCTGAGCGGGATAGATTATAAAATTTCTGGATATCTCTTCATTTTCTTTATGAATCACCTTTTCACCATCAATACTTATCTCACGCTCTGTAACTTTCAGCTCAACCGCAACCGGTCTTTTTACATCACCCTCAAATTTAAGTAATACTTCAGCACTGGTTTTCCCTTTTGATATCTCCAGCACCGTTATCAACGGATTCAATGAAAATCCGCAATAAATTGTCGAAAAAAAACCTGATAAAAGCAATAAAGAAAAACTTTTCAAAATAAACGGTTTTCTTTTTTTCATGCTATTCACCTTTTGTGAAAATTCTTTTATAATCCAACACTGATCGTAACAGTAATAGTTTCAAAGTAAAATCCTGCCATTTTCCCCAACGGATCATCCCAGTCAGCATTGAGATCAATAATAAAGTTAACAGTTTCGCTTGAAGGTTCTGTACCCGGATTCCATATATACTCATCCCCTCCATTTAATTTATCCAGGACATCTATTTCGTTTGGCTCTGTAAGGCCCTCACCAAGAGTTCCACTTACCTTATTTAAAACAAGAGCTGTCATTGGTATTTCATTGTTGCCGTTAATAAATTTTGCAAAATTTGCGAATTTAAATGTAACATCAAAACCGGTTGCGCTGTTACTGTTGATCACAAAATATGCGATCTGCTCCCTGCTTCCAGCCTGAGTAAAATTTAAACCAAAAACTCCCTGACACTGTATGTTATTTATAAGGTCATCCGGTGGAGAAAGTGCAAAAACATCAGAAACGGCAAGATACATAAAACATAGGTACACAGGTAAATGTATCCTGTTCAAAGCCAATTCCTTCCTGATTCAAATATATCAATCGGATTTTCGTTTATACATTATGCATTAAATGAATTTAAAAGAAAACTCAAATCTTAATGATTATACAATTACTGCAGTTTTCCGACAAGAAATTTAGCAGAGGCAAAGCATAGACAAAAGGAGGCAGTTACACTTTCCGCCTCCTTTTCGAAAACAGGATTTATTTTACAGTTCAGCAGTTATTGTATATGTAATAGTTTCAGTATACAATCCTGCCATTGCTTCAGCGGAATTAGCCCAATCTGCAGTCATTTCAATCTGATAATTTATAGTTGCTGAAGTTTGTTCAGTATCTCCTTTTACAGCAGCATTCCATGTATAGCTGTCAGTTTCAGTGGTTATACCTAAATTATCAGCAGGAAGCTCATTACAACCAGTTCCTAATGTTCCGGTATTATTGCCATCACTAAGCAATATTTCTTCAATAGTGATTTCTGAAGTTCCATTTGAAAATGCACCTTTATTTTCAAACTGCCATGTAATAGAATAACCTGGTGAATTATTATTTACTATAAATGTTGCAATCGTTACGTCATCTCCAGAAGATCCGAAGTCGAGTGAAAGAACACCTATACCTATGATACTGTTGATAAGAGGTATGTTTCCACCAACTGTAACCTGTCCGGCAAATGATGATCCGACCAGAGCGATAACTGCTACAAGGGCCAGGGCTGTTTTTCTCAATCTGTTCATAAGAACTCCTTTTGTTTAAGTTTGTTGTTGTGGATTTTTAAAGACAATCTTTTATTTTCAGGTAAATTTGTTCTTCATCAGATTTTTTCCTCCTCACAAAAAAGCATTACACCAATAATTTTGGACTTATTTAATGTTATCGGTATTTGTTTGGCAACCTTTAACTAATTTTTTTCCGGAATAAAAAACTCCTGGTTTTTCGCAACAATGTTTTAAACAACTTATTCTGATTTTAATATTGCAGTTTCTCGTTTTTAAACAATTTTTTTAAAGGTGTTTGCCCGAGAGTGATATCACCAAGGTTGAATCAGGACCCGAATAGTTGTTTTTACTGCTTTTTATTAGTCCAGTTTATTACATAAACTATTGGGTAAAAACCATGGTTTACCTTTTTGGCGCGCTGTAAAAACAGAAGCTTGTTACCTTAAATGAATTCCGTTTTTATAACACGCAAAGCGGGTTTGCTATTATATTATTAAAACCGAATACGGCATTGAGGCATGGTTTTTTCGAGAAAAACAGGCTTAAATAACAAGTGTAAGCTATCCAGTACATAAACCACCGACGTTCGCAGTTCGGGAGACATTCATTAAGAAAACCCCATTCAAGACGGTCTCACCCCAGCCGAGATTCAGGGGTCTTAACGGATAGAAGCGCATGAATGCCAAATCAAAGCAAAATGCACGAATATCGCAATCGCACAAAAAGTTAGCACACAAAAGAATCGTTATTATTCAGGTACTAATATTTTGATAATCAAACAACTCATGAGAAATAATCAGGCAGTGCAATGTATAAAAGCAGCTTTTCAAGACTTTGGCCATTTCTTTTTCTTTTCACTCATATACTTTTTTGGGCTTTCCCATACCAGACCAGTGCAAAGACATATCAAGGTCAAGTCTTTTGTAACAACCAGCCTCTGGATTCGGTCAGAATCTCCTCTTTGCTTCATAAAACCTCTGTTTTTACAAAAAAAGATGGTTCATTTAAACTTGAAACCGCAGGTTTTAATCCCTGGGCTCCGGATTCCATAGTTCGTGATCAATACTACAATCACACCCTCCGAATACCCGGATCCGGAAAAATCCATTCATTCGTTTCAAAAAAAGGAAATATCAATATTTCTCTTATCGACCTCAAAGGCCGCCAGATTGAACAGATCACAACCACAAAAAAAAACAGATTTTACATGAATAAAAGAACTGCTTCAGGTGTTCTGTTCCTGCAGATTGACAATAAAAAACCGGAACCACTCCTTCTTATAAAAAATCAAAAACAGAAGATTGTTCATCAGAAACAGTACAATCCGGTTCTAATTACCCGGCCCGACAGTACGGTTCCGGATACACTTTTTTTCTGTAAAAAAGGATACACTTCATACCGTGCTCCGATTGATAAATTTTTAAACAAGCATGAAATCAGACTGCAAAAAAAAAGATGGTTAGCATCCGATATCCATAACCATACGGTTCTGACTGATGGTGGTTTTATACAGGATTCATTACTTAGACACGCTTTCAGTGAGGGTGGGCTTGATGTTTATATGAATGCAGAACATGGCGGAATGTTTTACCTGGACACATCAGGAAACTATATAATTGATGATCCTTTTCACCAGACAAATGCACCTCGTTACAGTAACTCCCTTATTCCAAGGTGGTATACACTAAAATATTTTTCCTGGCCCAAAATTCTCGGGCAACGCAAACTTTATCCCGACAAAATTATACTTCAGGGACTTGAATGGAACTGCCCCGGACACGAGCATTCAACTGTAGGCTTTATTAACGACTCCGATCAACCGGATGCCATAGCCAATTTTGAGTATATGTTTGATTTTAAAGATTACGATAACAGTATACAATGGTTGCCAAAGAATAACCTGATGAAACATTACAATGCTATTGAAGGTCTTAACTGGCTTAAAAACAATTACCCTTCATCAAGTTTCTTTTTCATTAATCACCCGTCACGTGAAGCAATCGGCGCCTACACTGCAAGTGATTTCCGGGATTTTCATAATGCTGCTCCACAGATTTTTCTTGGTTTTGAAGGTATGCCAGGACATCATAAAAGTTCTGTAAGGGGAGCATATTTCTACGGCTCTTCAGAAAAAAACAGAACATGGGGAGGCGCAGATTACATTCTTGCCAAAGTTGGTGGAGTCTGGGACGCACTTTTAGGAGAGGGACGGCATATATGGATAATTGTAAATTCCGATTTCCACTATAATACCAGCGATTTCTGGCCTGGTCAATATGCAAAAACATGGTCTTCCGTTACAGATACAGGTGCTCTGGCCTGGCTTGAAGGGGTGAGATCCGGAGAAATGTTTATTGTTCACGGCGACCTTGTTTCTGATCTTGAATTCTATATTGATGACGGGGTTTTTGATGCACCAATGGGCTCAGACCTTCACAGCAGTTCCAGAGAGATTAATATAAAAATACGTTTTAAAAACCCACCAATAAATAATAACGGAGACAAAGTAAAAGTCGACCATATAGACCTTATAAGAGGAAACATTACAGGCAAAATAGCCCCTTCAGATCCTGCTTACTATTCAAATTCAACCAACACATCAACCAAAGTAATAAAAAGATTCCATGAGAAAGACTGGATAACAGAAAACGGATGGAACACTATGAATACTACTGTTTCCTTAACACAACCAGCTTATTTCAGACTTCGGGGGACGAATCTTGCTGTGGGCACACCGGGAGAAACAGATCCTGACGGTAATCCGCTTATGGACCTGGATGATGCAAACAGCGAACAGGTAGCATGGAATGATCTGTGGTTTTATTCCAATCCGATCTTTGTGTATTTAAGATAAAGCTCGAAACCCGAAACTCAGAAATCAGAAATCAATTACACTGTTTTCACCTTGATTTACCAAAACAGGAACTTTTTCTCCCCATCTGAAACCTGAGGGATAGGATTGATCCAGCAAAATGATTTGTATAATATATTCTCCTGGTGGCACGTTTTCGAATTTATAAGATCCATTTTCTGAAACGACTTCGTGATAATCCAGGCCAGATAAAAATACCAGGTATTTCATTTTTGAATCTGATTCAATTTTACCACTCACAGAACCTGTTTTTTTCAGTTTACCTCTATGTGATTCCAGATAAGAACGCTGATTCTTACATGTCACATTTTTGATAATACCAGAGTTATTTGAAATAGGATCAACTATCAAGACATTGTAAACACCACTATCGCAAGTAAAAGAGTAATAACCCTGTTCGTCAGCTACTTGTACCACCCCGAGTCCTTTTCCGATATATGGAATGTATGAAGTATCAAAGAGAAAAACCCTGGAAAATTTTGGCGCCACACCCTCTATTGAATTGGACGATGCCACAACAGTGTAACCGTTAGTAGTCTCTACTCCCGACAGATTTTGAGTACAGTTATTATAAATTAAAAAAATAACTGAAATTGCAGTTAATAATACTCTTTTATTCAGCGCCATTATTTCGATCCTCCTTTTCGATTGGTTTTGAAAGAGGAAAGCACTGAAAATTGATCTGATAAACCCTGTCCGGTGATTCGCACTCTTTTTCTATGGCAGCGATTTCCTGACGGGCTTTACGGAGAACTTCCCTGACCTTTTCAAAAGCATTTTCAGAAAGGGGTACTGTTAAAGTAGAAAAATCTCTTTCTTCTTTTGGAGTATTATTCAATGCTTTTACGGCCATCTCAGACATTGCCGCCTGAAAAGCATGTATCGCCATACCATTCCACGTATCACCTGTTGTAAGAAATGTTTTACCAGGCTTTGCGCGACCCTGTTCATCGATTTTTATGTAACCACAGGATTCAAGCAGTTGAATCGCTTTTCGAACTTTTGTTTCACTAATTGCCGGCAAAATCAGGGAACCGAGCTTCTGATAATCACGTGTATCCGGGATAATACGAAGAAGCTCGTGGAGAACTATATAATACCACTCTTCAAAAATTTTATAACCCTGTTCAGGTATTATCGAATTACATTCCGATCGTAATTTGCTTATCTCCTTGAAACAGTTATACCTTTCCCCATCATCGGTAAGGGTATCAAATTTTACAAGCAGGCTAAAATACTCTGCCTCACGTCGTTTCAGTTTTAAAAAATCAACAAGTTTTGGAAGCAGATGGGACCCCAGCCGGCGAGTACCATTAATAATACGTGTAAACGATCCTGAGCTCATGCCGATACGTGATGCTGCACACCTGTACGAAAAAGCAGGATTTTTCTTCCGTTTTTCTTCAAGAACGTCTTTTATATACTCTCGATAATCTGAGTACAAAAAAATACTCGCCATTATTTTCACCCGTTATCTGTTATTAAATGCCAGTCTCTTTTCAATCCTGCCATAACTTTTACTGAGATATAAATTGCTATTTAGCGGCACAGATTTATTCGATAAACATCTTCCATTAACTTGAAACAGTGAACGTGCGGTATTTTTTCTGTAAACACCAGTCTGCTTTTCAACAAGAAAACTTTTTACTCCCGAATTTCCGGTATCAATAACCACCTCGATATGGCTGCCATTTTTATCGATAACAAAAGCCTGCGTTAAATTCAGACAATCATATACAGAAACATACCCCTGTTTTTCAGGACTGAAATTAACTTTTAATACAGGATCGCCGTTTTCTACATTTACAACACCTACAGCCTGTATCTCAACAGATAGCGTAAATGCTTCTTCATCGACAGATACACTCAAGGCAGTTCCTGGTAAAGGTGAAGACAAGACAGATTTAAAAATGGATACATAAGCTGTATCATACACAAATAGAAATTCCAGACCCTGAATCTGGTTAATTTGCGTGCCTGTCAGTGTAATTGTAAACTGTTCCTGTGAACAGGAACTGTTCACTTTAATTACAGGTTCGGCATTGATAGTTGAAATAATACCGGCTATAAAAACCAAAAACAGAATTCCACCAGGCCTTAAAAAACCCGGTGGTTTTAAAAAAATCATTAATAACACTCCTTTTTATTCAGATAATGATGGATCCATTGTCCTTCCCATAAACAGAATCGTTTGAATTTCCCTGTCGCGTATCAGGTAAATAAAAGGATGATTTGCAATAAAACTTGGTACATCAGTTGACGTTCTCCCAAATACTACTGCAGTAGCAGCCGCAGCTTCAGTACCGGATTCATCAACAGATATAAAAGCCTTGTGAATAACATCACTTATATATAAATCATGGTTATTAATTTTCGTAAAGTCAGCATTACCGGGACTGAAAGCATCAATCATTCCCATTGCAACAAGCACATCTTTAATTGACAAGCTACTGGTTGTATATTCGAATTTGGGTAACTGAACCGGCAATTCTGTGGAATCCAGTTCTGATATCAACTGTTCAATATTATCAAGAGTAAGAGAACCTTCAAAATCTGAAAATGACCCCTGATCGGGTAACAGCACGGTCATAACCAATCTGTCACCTTCATACGGAAAGTCCATAACTCTCACATTACTACCGCGTTTGTATAACATTTTAACCTTTTCATTGGAGTCATTCAGATTCATAAGCGGTACAGCAACTGTACTGTTATCAATACAATAAAAATCTCCGGTTTCTGTTAACTCAGGATTAAAACTGGAAAGCCAGTCTGCCAGAAAATAAATGGCATTGGTTAAAACCAGTTCTGTGGCAGGAGTTATTACTCCCTGCGGAATGAGATCGCAAATTTTATTATTTGTCTGTTCTTCAACCCATGTATTTATTATAACCCTGCTTTCTTCAGGTTGTGCAGCAAAGTCCAGAAGATTCACACCTGCTCCGTAATACCGGGAAAGTGTATTTAAAAAACCGGTAGTAAATGGTACTCTCGTCTGCATCCATGCACTGTTAACTACATTCAGTGTAACACCATCAACAGTCTGAGTATATCCCATTAACTCCTGATCAAGCCCGTTTATAGCTGCATGAAACAGATCTCCACCAAATGCATCACAGAGCACTTCACGCATCTGCCTTTCTGTTTCTCCATCGGCACCGGCACTCGCCATTGCCAGAGCTACAACCATACTGTAAGGTGAGAAAAACAGATTCTGATTACTTTCCACCAACTCCTGCTCAATTATCGACTTGTACATATCCAGAGCAAACCTGTTAATACTTTTTGCCTGAATATCAATATTCTCTTTAGACCCGATCTCACGGCTGACTGAAAGAGACTTACTGAATCCAAAAGGAGTATTACTTTCGGGATCCTTGTCACCCCGGTTTTCTTCACTGCTTAATGGATTCTCTGAACAACCTGCAATTATAAATGCAATTCCGCAAAGAATTAACAATCTCAAACCTTTCATAACTCCTCCTTTGGGCAATGTATAACTTTCCAAACCAATTTAAGCTTTTAAACATTTTCCTGTGCGACAGCTTTGATTATTTGATTAACTGATTTTGTTCATTGATATCAATTCACTCATTTAATAATATAGCGTATCCGGAATCGGTTTTCAACAGCTAAAATTATTATATGCTTCCTGTTTCAGGAAGCATATAATTTAATTTAATTTTCATTTTCTTATTATATATCATACACTTAAAGTTGTTTGTATTTTTTACCATTCAAATATTTTTTTATGTTTAGGAAGCAGCGGGGTTATAAAGCAAGACAAAAATCACCTTAGTACCCCAAAAATTTTTCAGTATCAGGTATTTTAAAGTAACTGCGATTATTATTAAGACCGATACAATTTTGTACATCTCAATATACTATGCCTTATATTCTAAAAAATTTCCGTATCGAAATAAACAGGTTCTATATTTATACCTGGTAGAGATTAAAGTCCGGTAGCCATTTTATTAATGGAATTATGTTAAAAAATTGCACAAGAAAAACAGAACACTGGTCTTTACCAAACGAAACGGATTGTGTTAGTCTCAGACACATCAAATCATTAGTTGCACGACCCATAAAGGGATGGGTTTTGATATGAAACTATTTCTGCTGCACACTGGTTATGGTACCAGGCCAGGATGCAGTAACTGTGCGTTGCCCAGGGATAATATCATCATTAGCCACAACACCTTAACGAACTTTCTTTTTGGATATCGTTAAAGGAAAAACGTAGTACCCCCTCAAAAAAGCGAAATACTTATTGGACCTGATTTAAAAAATTGTAAATACTTCACAATGGAGTTTACGTGTGTTTTTTTCAATATAAAAATTTATTTAACCATCAAAAAACATACAATTGCCATAGCAAAATCAACTCTTTTTCAAGAGTGTTTTCATTTTGCATTTGCATATTGATTTGCTCTTATAAACAGATTTATACACAAACAGTTCTTATTGATCTAAATAAAGAAAAACAGACTATAAGAGGATTTGGTGGGGCAAATATTCCTGCCTGGATTGATGATCTTACACCAGATCAGGTTAACAAAGCATTTGGAAACGGTGCGGGACAAATTGGAATGAATATTCTTCGAATAAGAGTTCCTTATGATACAAGCGATTTCCATAAAGAGTTACCCACTGCTCTGGAAGCTCAATCTTATGGAGCAATTATAATTGCATCACCCTGGACACCTCCTCCTCATATGAAAACCTCCAACGATATTGTTGGTGGCTCCCTTAAACCTTCTTCATATGCTGAATATGCTGCTCACCTTAAAAGTTTTGTTGATTATATGCATAAAAACGGAGTTTCTCTTTATGCAATCTCTATCCAGAATGAACCGGATGTACCTCCGGTAGATTACGAATCGTGTGACTGGACTGCCCAGGAAATAGTCAATTTTATTAAACAATACGGGGATTCAATCGGAAATGTAAAAATAATAGCTGCTGAATCCTTCAATTTTAATACCCAGGCTACAGACCCTGTTCTTAATGATCCTGAAGCAGAATCGAAAGTTGATATTATAGGTGTTCATGTCTATGGATCGGGTCATAAAGATTATCCCCTTGCACTTGAAAAAGGCAAAGAGATTTGGGTTACCGAACATTTTGCAGGGTCTACCGAACCCGCAAATGATTGGGAATATGCAATATTGGTTGCTGATGATATCCACAAGTGTATGGTAACCAATTGCAGTGCCTATATCTGGTGGTACATACGCAGATTTTACGGCCCAATGGATGACAATAGTATGTTGACTAAACGCGGGCATATCATATCACAATATTCAAAATTTATACGACCGGGTTCCATAAGAATAGACATATCTCACAATCCTTTGGATAACTTTTATGTTACAGCATATAAAAAAGATACTAATATAGTAATAGTCGCTGTGAATATCAGTTATAACCAGATATCACAGGGTTTTACCATTGTGGGTACTAACATAAACTGTTTGAATAAACACACGACTTCTGAAACAAAAAATGTCAATTATGAAGGTCTGGTTATTGGCAGTAATGAATCGTTCACTGTTCAGTTTGAACCACGAAGCATTACTACTCTCAGTTCATCAGATTCTTCAGTATTCATCACCTCCACATACCCTTCATTTAAAAAAGAGATCACTCCAATAAAAAATAACGACGTATTTAAATATTCAGTTTTTGATTTGAGAGGAAAACTTCTGGAAAGAGGCAGAGATAATCTGAAAAGGCCTTTCAAAAAGAAAATTGTACCAGGTACATACATTATCAACCAGGATTTGCCGGCACAAAACAATACACCGAAAATTTTGAATTTCTGAAAACAGTATTATTTTGTACTTTGAATAGTTTACATTTCGGTTTACATGTCGGGATGAACTTATTCTCTATTACAACACGCAGTTTAAAACTGTGGATTTTACTTTTAAAATAAATGTATATTTTATCGTTTTTAATTTTAAGAATATTTTTAAATCAACTAACTGTCCGGAGGAACCTGAAATCCAAAATACGCTTTAATATCAGGTCTGATAATATAAGCGTAGAATATTATTTATAATTTAAAGGAGTTAGCTCATGCTGCATACTAAAAAAAATCCATTGTTAAAATTCATTCTTCTCACTTCCTCGATTTCTCTTTTCGCCTCCCCAAAATTAGTAATTGAAAAAACCACTCATGATTGCGGAATTTTAACTGAAGGTAAAGAAAACAAAATCAAGGCATCATTTATTATTAAAAATGATGGCAATGAAGATTTAAAGATAGAAAAAGTTCGACCTGGGTGCGGATGTACAGTAGTTAAATACGATTCTATAATTGCTCCGGGGAAAACCGGAAGTATCAAACCTGAAGTAGATATTCGTGGTTACAGCGGGAAAATCAAAAAATCAGTTACAATAAATTCAAATGATCCGGATAATTCCGTACAACGAATCTATATCACTGCTGAAATTAAACCGTTTATTGATATCTCAACACGATATATCACCCTGAATTCTTCAGTAAAACAACCTGAAATCATTCATCTCTCATCTTTGAAAACGAATCTTCATATTAAAAACATCTCTTTTAAACCTTTCGGCAATAATGGTCCTGCATGGCAAAATCAGATCTCATTTCCAATTGAGTATGATTGGATCGCTACTGACTCAATCCGTAGTGACAATTTTTCTGTTTTTAAATTATCACTGATTCCTCCTGAAACCAAAGAATCTCTTAATGGCGAATTCATTTTAGATACAAATCATCCGGATAATATGAAAATTCGAATCAAAGGCAGAATAATAAAATAACTTTTCTCTGATATATTAATTCGATTGCATCAATTTCGGGACGGACTGTCTTTTTCTCCTTTTAAAACCAAAAAAATTTGTCCGTCCCCCAAAAATTAACTTGTATACTGTTCATTTGAACAGTATATTAGAATGTAATGTTTCAAGCGCTAAAACATTTATACCAAAGAGATGTATTTTTAATTTCAAAAGGAGTTGATGATGCAAGTAAAAGACACTAAAGAACTTAAAACATTATCGATAAGGTTAACCACATCTGTTTCTGAACTGCCAAAAATTATTGGTGAAGCGTATGAAGAGATTATGGCGTATATGCAGCATGAAGGTGTTCAGTGCAGTGGATATCCTTACGTATTGTACCATAATATGGATATGAATAATCTGGATATAGATATCGGCTGGCCGGTTCAGCATGATGCCAATGGAGAAGGTCGTATAAAACCGTCAACGATCCCGGGTGGCAAAGTCCTTTTTGCAACCCATAAGGGTCCGTATTCCACGCTTGAAGACACATATAAGGAAGTTATGGCATATATCGAAAAGAATGGGATAAAAACAACTGAATGGATGTACGAAATGTATCCCAACTCACCTCAGGATACACCTCCTGAAGAATTGATAACAGAAATTTACTTTCCTGTTAAATCTGAATAGAAAACAATAATGTTTTAAAAGATATTCTGGGTCGCCGAGCGCACATGACCCAGCTTTAACAATGGCATCTTTTCATATGCTAAGTTTTATGTTCGCCGGGCGCACACGACCCCCGCGGTAGTTCATTTCTGCTCTGTAACTTTCGGTTTGGGGGCGTGTGGTAACCTGTGAATAGTTCAGAATTAAAGAGAAATCGGAAATCAATCAGAAATAATCGAAAAATATCTGAAACAACAAGATAGAAATTACAAACTTTCCAGCATTAATGAATTGGTCATTTAATAATAAGATGTCAGCACATAATCCGGGTTTGTAAAATTGTTTTTTTGTTGATTGGAATTTGTTTGGTATTTTACTTCTTATTGAGATTTGGGATTTTCTTTTTTGTTTCCACTTCAGTGGATTAAAAACACAAGCTCTCCGCGGCTGTTATGTTGAGCAGCACCTGCACCAAAGAAAGCAGCTTTTATTGTTCGAGTCCCGCTATATTCATTTACTTATTGAGCGAGGATAAAAAATGTTTTCGAGCGGGCGAGTTTAAAAGCTGCGTACTGTTTTAGACCCTAAAAATTTTACTTCCTTTTTTTATGTGCAGGTGGTAAGCGAAACATGGCCGCTCCCAGGGCATTTTGGTTCCTTTTTTGCCCTGGAAAAAGGAACTCGTCGTCCGGGCGCGAAGCCGACCGAATTCAGTATCAAAGTCTGATTTTGGCCGGCTCTCATTGAATTTACGCCGGCCTAAGTAAAAAAAACGGACTTTGAAGTCGATTTTTCGCCGGCTCACCACGTTTTTTTCCGGCTATACCTGAAAATCGAAGGCTTTGTTTGCTAAAAACACCGGCTGAATTTGAAAAACAACCGGCTTTATCAGAAAAATAACCGGCTCTGTTTATTATCCTGGGCACCGAGCACAATATAGGTTTCTTTGAAAAGATCATCTGGGGTGCCGAGCTTGACCTCTTCTTCCAGTTCAGCACCTCGTTTACCGGAAAGTGTTTCCCAGTTGCAAAACACCCAATCTTCTCTCATCAACGCAGCCCATTCATTGTCTGAATTAGGATTTTTAGAATTAGAGGATTACAGGATTTTGTCTCTTTAATCCTATAATCCTTTAATCTTAATCCAGACATTTTCTTCTCCTTTAATCCTATAATCCTTTAATCTTACCAATCCTAATCCAGACATTTTCCTTCTCCTTTAATCTTACCAATCCTAATCCAGACATTTTCTTCTCCTTTAATCTCTTAATCCTAATCTGTTTGCAGGCTTTTGGCACCAAAATTTATGAGTAATCCGATGGGCAGGTTATATGCCTGGCAGTAATTCATGGCTTGTGCCAGATGCACATCTTCGAGGTTTACAAGTGCTTTCAGCTCTACCATGATTTGATTTTCCACAAAAAAATCTACCCGTCTTGTACCTATTTTTTCTCCCTCGTAGTGGATGTCCATTTCCATGCCACGTTGGAAATGAAGCCCCTGATTTTTCATTTCAATTGCCATGCACGCTGGTAAATTACCTCCTGAAATCCGTTACCAAGTGTGGAATGTACCTTCATCGCACAACCAATAATTTTATTTGTTAATTCTTTGTTCTTCATCAAACTTAATCCTGGAATCCATTCATACTGCAAAAATCCTGATGCTGTCAGTTATGCAGCTAATACTTCATTTAATTCGCTGATAATCGTATTCATTTCTTTGCCGAACAATTGATACATCTTGCCGCGGCCGCCTTGAGTGATCGTTCCACCTCTTGTACTGCCAAAAGCGCGAGTCAAAATTTCATTTCTTTTTTCTTTTTATGCGTTCAAGTTCGATATTCAGAGCCCCGATCGAAAGGAATACTTCCTGCAACGAAAGAAGCAGTGATACAAACAATGCTATCAGACTTAATAAAAAAACGATTTCAGCCGGAAAAATCCGGTTGATAAAAATTAAAACCATGCTGACTACACAGAAAAGAAAGCTGACTACGCCAAAAATTTGCGTGTACTTAATTATTTTCAAACGGGTTTCAAAATTATTTATCTGTTTTAATATGTTCTCCTCGTTGCTTTTTTCATATAGATTAATGTGCTGTCGTACGAGAGCTGCAACCGCGAGGAACCGATTAGTGTAGGCAAGTATCAGCAATGATATGGCTGAAAAGAGGAGGGCTGGGGTACTGAGATTGAATTCCATCTTGAATCTCCTTTAGAATCACATTCGGCAATTACTGTCCGAATTACCATTTGTTACTTGTTCCCGTTTTTCTTTCAAAACTTCGTAATTCATGAATGCACAGAGAACGACTTTCGCTGTAAACGTATTCTTACTATCCATAAGATAAAAATGCAGATGTAGAAACGGTAATAAAAATAATCAGGGGCTGATTCATTGCTCAAAGTTACTTACTCCGTCGGTATTGCATATAATATCGTTTAGTAAACCCTTTGGCTTTCTTGAAATGCTTTTCTGCGACTTCCTTAAATGTTCTGAATCCTATTTTCTCGTATAACTGTTTTGCCCGAATATTTGCATCGGTCACATCAAGTTCGAGGTATGGAGAAACAGTAATTGCATGCTGCATCATTGCCTTGCCAACACCCTGACCCTGAAATTTTTCTGCAACCGCAACCGCTTCAATAAAAAAGCCTTCTTCCTGTAGCGTTAGCGGGTGTTCGAATTCACTTTTTAAGGCCATGGCAATAAGAGTCCCTTTGATGAAACCGAAACTCTTAATAAAGTCTTTCTTGACGATTCTTATGCAGCGCTCTTTTTCATCGGTGAGCGCGTATATGCCGGCCAGTTTGGCTCCCAGGTATGCACCGTAGAAGTGATCAAGCAAGAAAGAATTTTTAAAGGCAGCGTTAAGAACCTCTTTATTTTTTGAAAATATGCAAAGATCCTTGTAATAGGCATCGACGAAAATGGCTGTTACCGAGTTTCTTGTATCTTCGGTATTTTGAAGCTTTAGTATTTCAATTTTTTGCATGAGATCCCTCTGTTTTACGGTCAAGCCTTTCAGAACCTTATAATAATACCATTAACACTGGTCATATTTCTAAAGGCGTTTAATTTTTACAATTATTTTCGAAACAATCACCACCAGTGTTTATTAATATAATCAGATAAATAAAATATAACAAAAAGGCATTCATGAATATCATAACCTTTTGTTTGTCTATAACATTGCTTATTACTCTCTCCCCTACAGATGACAGGAATTTTAATTTCCAGTGTGGAGCGCTGTTCGAGCTTGGAAAACATCTTTACACCAGTTATTGTTTTTAAACCGCATCATTTCATATTTTATCCCTATTACATTTGACTGGTATTTCTCAAATAAAAAAGAGAAAATAATCCGAAACTAAAGAAAATAAATGGCAATGAAAAGTTAATTCAGGTCTCCTGATTTCCTGCAAAAAGGTCTGGGGAGAAGAGTAGGAGGGGCCTCAAGGAAGGATTGTCTCGATGAAAATCAGTTCAACGGAAATTGGCCTGATTCTGAGGTTGGGGCAAGAAATTCGTCCTGATATCTGATACTTTTGCAATTATTTTCAGTATATTATTACTATGACAATAAAATGCAAAAGGACGGGAATTTTCCCGTAATTAAATAAGCATCATTTTTGCACAATTTAGTTGCCGGAGTATAATACACTGTTCGATAGTTGTAAACTTGGTATCTTTGAAGATCGGGTATTATAAGGGAAAAGAGTCACAAATTCAAAAGCAACCGGGATCAAATTATAAATGCCTGTGATTGCAATATTGGGGTTTTGGATTTTCTAAAAAGATAGTGCTAAACCCAAAACAATTCGTATTGTAGAAATGAAGGGGGAAAGATGTTTTTCAAAACCACCTTATCTCTTGTGGTCAGCTTAATCGTTTCAAGCACGTTCTCTCCAATCTTTGCCCTTAACGGGACTTTCACCCGTTCCGGTAATTCGCTGCGTAAACCAACTTCGACTTCACAGATATCTTCAGACACTCTGAGCATCAGATACGATATTGAAAGAAAAACACCCGTTTTCATATCTGGAAAAATTGTTGAACCTCCTTCTGGTTCACAGGTATTAAAAAAAATGAGCGTGGTTGCGCAAAAACGGGCTCTTTGCCGATCGTTTTTATCAAAAATCGGTCCTGCACTGAGAATCGCTCATCCCGAAGATGAACTTTTAGTTACTGATATTGATGAGGCAAAAATACTCACTCCCAAAACCGCTCATTTCAAGATCCGTCAGAAATATCGGGGCATAACTATTCTGGGAGCCGAGGCGACTGTTCACCTCAAAGGAGACCGGGCCGATTTTGTCGGCCGTACTATCGCTACCCCAGACCTCGACATAGTCCCATCGTTTACTGCAAACCAGGCCATAGGTCGCGTTCTCAAAGATCTTCACAACAATAATATCAAAGTGCAGAAATTCAGCCCTGATGAGCAGGAGTTTCTTGACTACAAAGAACCATCCGCACAAATTATCATTTATCCTTCTCTGGAAAGCGGTTCCACAGACTGTCTGGCCTATCAGATTTTTGTGCGTCCAAACATGCTCGATTGGTGGGAATATATTGTGGATGCCCACACCGGGGAATTTCTCCTGAAATACAATCGTACCAGCCATTTTGGCGACACAACGATTACTGCCATAGATTTCAGCGGCAACCAACGAGAGATCCATACTTACCTGAGCGATAAACACTATCTTATTGATGCTTCGCGTGCGATGTTCGATCCGGTAAAATCGAGAATACCCAATAATTTAACCGGGGCAATTGTTACCTATGATTATAATAACAAATATCCCTCATTTTCCTCCTACAGCCTCATCACACCAACACATAATGGCTGGGATCCCAAAGCAGTATCCGCGCATTATAATTCTTCGGTTGCATACGAGTATTACCTTTATACACATGGCCGCAATTCGATAGACGGACTTGGTGGAACGATCAGATCTTTTATCAACGTCGCCGATCAGTCTGGATGGCCATTGGACAATGCTTACTGGAACGGTAAAGGGATGTATTACGGCAACGGAAGCCAGGTTTTTAATACACTTGTCAATGCACTTGACGTGGCTGCTCACGAGTTGACTCATGGTGTAATTGAGACAACGGCAGGGCTTCGCTACATAGGGCAATCCGGTGCTCTAAATGAATCTATGGCCGACATTTTCGCCTGCATGGTAGATCGTTCCAACTGGACAATAGGAGAAACAGTCACACGCCCGGGGGTTTACCCCAACAATGTGCTTCGGGACCTTTCGAATCCGCATAACGGGGCAAGAAAGGACGAACAGGGATGGCAGCCTGAAAACATGTCGGAATACAAAAAATTGCCCAATACTACCGCAGGGGATAACGGTGGTGTCCATGTCAACAACAGCATTCCCAGCTATGCTTATTACCTTTTCGCAACAGAAGTGGGAAAGGAAAAGGCTGAACGCATTTTTTACCGCACCCTCACTACCTATCTGAGCGCATCATCGCAATTTGCAGATCTGCGCATAGGTGCCAGGCTGGCCTGTGAAGATTTGCATGGTAAAGAATCTGCTGAGATGACTGCGCTTATGGCTGCATTCGATAGTGTGGGTATTCTGGAGGACACCGAACCATTTACACCTGTTGCTGATCTTCCAGTCAACACGGGAAAAGAGTATGTTCTTCTCACCGCTGCTCCTGCTGCAAGAGATGGAACAACACTTTACATAGCTGACAGCTTATTCGGGTCGTTAAAAAGTGTTTCAAAGCGGCCTGTAAGTTTCCGGCCCTCAGTTTCCGATGATGGAAGCAAAGTACTTTTTGTAAGTGACAAACAGCTTGTCTCTCTAACCCTCAACGGTGATATTGCTACTGAAACGATAATCGACTCCTCCAGAGTCTGGGCGCTGTGTGCGATTTCCCGCGATGGACGACACTATGCTGCTGTACGGGAGGAAAACGACACCTCCATTTATATCGGAAGCATGAGCGACGGTTCGGTGCGAAGATACAATCTCAATGGTCCTGTTGAACAACAGGTGGCTACAGGTGCGGTTAACTCAACGGCTCTGGAATGGAATCTGACAGACGATGAAGTTATTTATGACGTGTTCAATTCATTGCCGGCTCAGGGCTCAAGTGGCCTGCAATTCTGGGACATCGGATTTCTCAGGTCGTGGGATGCGGAGCCGGATACGTTTGGCGATGGCTCGATAAGCAAGCTGTTTAATAATCTTGGTGATGGTCTCAGCGTTGGGAATCCCACCTATTCCAAGAATTCACCAAATATAATCGCTTATGAATTAGTGGATAACTTGACATACACTGTTACTGTCATGACCATGAATATGGAAAACCGCAAAACAGTAGCTGTAGCCCCAACTGAATATCCTGGATACCCAAGTTATTCCAGGCTGGATGACAAACTCGCATTTTCTACGATCAGCGGCAGAGACACAGTCGTTTCGGTTGTAAAACTCAATGACGACAAGCAAACACCTGTGGGTGAGCCCACCATTGCAATAAGTAAAATGAAATGGCCGGTTTACTTTGCAACAGGACTCAGAAATCCCGACCCTACCCGTTCACGTTCGGATATGTTGAAGCGGCTTTCCAAACCCGGCCTGTCTGTAGTTCCGCATAAAGGCAGATTGAAAATGACTATTACCGGCGTCGCGCAAGCCCAGGTCCGTATAAGCATAATTCGCGCAGATGGAAAAATAGTTGATAAAAAGAAGATTGTTGCCACCAGAGAAAACGTCCCCTACATCTGGAACAGTAAAAACGCTGGCGGAGGCTTTGTAGGAAGTGGAATTTATTTCATACGAATGGAAACCCCGCATGGCGCAGTAGTAAAGAGAATTGCGATATTCTGAAAAACCGTAAAGCTATATCGCGGGATTTACACGTTTAAGACTCAAATCTTCTGCAGTTGTCTTAACGTTTCTTCCGTAGTAGATAACTGAGGAAGATGTTGAGGAAGGAAATCATTAACCATGAAAGAAGATAAGATGAATACTGAATAAGGAATATCGAATGCTGAATTTTAAGAATGGGACAACAGCTCTTGGCCCGACAAACAAAGGGATCAAAACTAAACCAGGGAACTTGCAGGCTTTGATCTGATAAAAAACCAGTATTTGATCAAGTTAAGATCTCTAAAACCAGTAGCCAAGAAGCCATAAAGATTCAGTAAACAGCTGCTTCTTGGGCAAAATTTACTTGTACATCTTAACTATTTTTAATCCACCAGTTCCATGTCTATTTTTTGTTGCGATATAGATATTACTACTGGATAGAATACTCTGCAAAGCTTTACCTTGTGAAGGCGCGAATTTTCTTCCAGACAGATCAATTAAATTGCTCCAACCAGACTGAATTGTAATGCGAGGGTGCTTTGATGTCATATTATTAAATTGACATATTTTTACAGTTGGATCATACACAAATTCCATATCCAACCATCGCTCAGCAGCTATCGTTCCCATCTTTACCTGCCCCTGTGCTTTGTAATGAACACCATCAGTTGGAAAGCCTTTGGTATCGAGAGTATCCACATTATTTAGGTTCTTTGTCACTGCGATTTCTGCAGCGCGTATGATTGAATTGAATTGCCAACTGCCCTGAACATCAATCATGGCAATGATTGCGGGGAGATCGGTAACATTAAGGTCTTTACGAATATCGTTGATGAGGCAAGTGAGATTTGTTTCGTATGCATCTGCAAGATTCTTTTCCTGGCCATCAAATTCACCCTGATGCCATACAAATCCAGCCCACATTGGGACATACTCTGAAGTATCATAAGCAGAGTTAAATGCTTTAAATGCATCATCGACAGCACTTAGCATCCGTCTATAGTGAGGTCCTGCATTCCCGTTGTTTGAACTTGGTGGTATCCAACAGTCATTTGGTTTTGAAGCGTAATTTCCCAGATACGTCGATCCGCAGCACACTTTGACAATAGCTATTTTTGTATCGGGCAGTTTTTCGGAAAGTGTTCTTCCAAGAGAGAGTTCAGGTCCGATATTATTTGAAAAACTCCCAAAACCTGGACCCAGGGTCATCCACTCTTTGAGCTTTCCATTATTCTCCCAGGTCATATCCACATAAATTTTCACGTTTTCCACACTCGTTTTCTGATCTGCGGTAAGATCATTTGCCGAAGCATAGCCCGACATATTCGACTGCCCGGCAAGCAGGAAAACTGGTACAGCAGTTTTTGACAGTACGGGTAAAGATGTAAGTATCACCAAAGCAGGAACCAGAAAGAAATACCTCACAGCATATTGTTTATTTGGCAATTTAAGCATAACTACTCCTTATGTATTACTCACGGATCTAACGGAAATGAATTATTCTAATTACCCTATATAATAAACAATAATTTTATATAAATTGATTGTTTTTTATCATTTTTTACATTTCACCGTACTGGTTTTTTCCAATTATCTGAACAAAAACTTTCCTTGTACGGGGTCTGTTATCATGATCTATAACAACAATCTGCTGCCAGGTACCCAGAACCAGTCTCCCCTTTGACAATGGAACCGTTATCCCCGGCCCCATAAATGTTGCGCGGATATGAGAAAACCCGTTATCATCACCCCATGTTTGCGAATGACGAGAATGCATTGTATGGGGAACAAGTTTTTCGAGCTGCTCTTTTACATCCTCAACAAGGGCGGGTTCATATTCTATTGTGGAAACTGATGCTGTTGAACCGATTACGCAAATGTTAACAAGCCCATCCCGAATCATCGATTCCTCAACAATTTCAGAAACTTTTTCGGTAATTTCATGGATGTCGGAGAATCCTTTTGTGTTTAGTGAAATTTCTTTACCAAATACCATTATATACCTCCTTTTACAACTCAACTATATGGTGTTGTAATATAAATGATTAAACCAAAATGTTGTGTCACGTTAGAAAAGAAATATTTGGGCAATGGCACTCAAAAACATTCAAGCTATTAATACAGTAATGGTTATCGAGATTGGGGTCAGATAAAAAAACAACCATTATTATTTATGACATATAACAAATTGCTGTTTTACCTGGTTTTAATCATGTTTTCATAATAGTTTTTTCCGTTATCCTGTATATTTATAAAATATGCTCCGCAAGGAATATTTCTGTTATTCCACCATACTTCATGAATTCCATCGATAACCTTATAATTCACAGGAATCTGAACTTTTCTGCCTAATTGGTTGAAAAAACCGACTGTTTTTTGGGAATTGTCTGAATGATAAAAGGTCATTCTGGAAAAACCGCAAACCGTATTTACTTTAAATTTTACAGGTGAAAAACAGTGCTTCAGTTTTTTGTCTGCAATAAAATTGGCATTTTTTTCAACTTTGCGAATATACCCGCGGTCATTTTCGGTTACCAATACATTCCCCTGATAATCAATTGAAACCGCCCTGACTTCACTAACCTTATAGCCTTCTGTGCGATAATGCATTCCATCACCGGAATGATATTCATCCCCTTCTCTCCCATCAAGGAAGAGGTGAACTAAACCATTATTATCAATGTACCACACCCGGCTTCCTTCATGAGTAGCAAGCAAATAGGATTCTTTGTCAACAAACCAGATACCACGAACCCCGTAAAAAGCTGTTTCGAGTGCAGACAGGCCTGCACCACCACCGCTGTTTTTTCCATTTCCTGCAATCACTGTTTTGGTTCCATCATTATTAATTCTGTATACAAGATTCGCAGAGCGGTCTGTAGCCACAACATAACCACTATGGTCCTGTACAATATTACCTAAAGCACCGAAACCGTCTGCATATGTACCTATACCAGTGTTTTCGGTCCATATTTTTACCCTGGATCCGGATGAATACCATACAGTATCTTCTGTGTCATTTAACCATAACCCTCTTCCCAGTGATATTCCTTCATCATCTTTAAATAGTGTAACCATGTTACCTTTTGAATCAACTTTTCTGATTTTATTGTTACCCAGATCCAGAATATAGAATTCACCTTTTCTATTTACCCACAAACCATTAGGAGAGTTTAATTGCTGTTCCACAGCAAGCCCATCCCCACCATCACCGGCTTCATTGGTTCCAGCTACAGTAGAAATAATACCACTTACATCAACTTTACGAATTGCATGTGCATTCTTGTCAGCTATATAGATATTTCCGGCTGAATCTGCCATAGTAAAATGAGGACGTGACAAAACTGCATCAATCGCCGGTTTCCCTTCATATTTTTCATCCCACTCATTTTCATTACCGTTACCACCTTTCCCGGCTACTGTTTTGAGCAGATTAAAAGATTCCAAAAAGGAATCTGTTTTTGCATACAAACTGTTTTTTACTACAAAAATGCCAAGTACCATAATTATTAAAGGTATAGATCTCATGAAATACCCCCCCCGAGATTTAACATTTAATTGGCGAGTCTGAGGTAATACATTAGTTATCAAAAACTTAAGATTATTTCATTTTTTTTGTAATTCCTCATTTTCACGCCCTGACGGTTTTGAATCATTCATAGTTCATAACATCCAGCAATAGTATAAATCAGCATATTCCATCGTTATTTGAATTGGTTCATTAATGTTTTAATTATTGCTACCAAAATATATCTTGATTGTGTATAAGCAGATAATAAAACATTTATCATCAGGCATGTAAATTTTTACCAAGGAGGCACGCTCATGGTCACAACAACCCAGCAGGTTCGCTCACTACCTGTTTCTGAAGCATTACCAACAGAACGGGCACTTTTTATTCGCAAGACCTATGCTCATCTTGCAGGCGCTGTTGGTGCATTTATAGCTGTGGAATACCTACTGTTCTCATCACCGATTGCACCGGCAATGATTCGTTTTATTATGGGTTCTCAGTATTCATGGCTGATGATTTTAGGTGGATTTATGGTAGCCGGATGGCTTGCGCGAACAATGATTGCCGGAGCAAAAACCCGTTCAATGCAGTATGCAGGATTAGGTGTTTATATCATTGCTGAAGCTTTAATATTCGTTCCCTTACTTTATATTGCAATCAACTTTTCGTCACCGGATGTACTCCCGACCGCGGCACTTGTCACTGGTATGCTTTTTACCGGCCTTTCTGCTTATGCTTTAATGACCAGAAAGGATTTCTCATTTTTAGGTGGAATTCTTACGATAGGCGGTTTTATAGCACTTGGACTGATTGTCGCCGGAACAATTTTCGGATTCAATCTCGGACTGGCATTCTCTGGTGGAATGGTGCTTCTGGCTGCCGGAGCAATTCTTTACGACACATCAAAAATCATCCATGTATACAATACAGACGATTATGTTGCTGCATCATTACAGTTATTTGCATCAGTAATGCTTCTGTTCTGGTATATTTTAAGAATCGTCATGAGATTGTCAAAAAGGTAAAACTCAGTATATTGAATATACGATAATCAAAAAGGAGACACAGAAAATTTGCTGTCTCCTTTTTAAATTAAGGATTATAGATGAGAGTACATTGTTTTCAGCATGCAGCATTCGAAGGACCTGGTTATATTGAAAACTGGATAGAAAAAAACAGGCATTCAATTACATTTACACATTTTTTCAATAATGATCATACGATTCCGGATACAAGTGATATTGATTTACTTGTCATTATGGGTGGTCCAATGAGTGTAAACGATGAAAACGAATATTCATGGCTCATTAAAGAAAAATTGTTTCTGAAAAAAATGATTGATCAGAACAAACCGGTTTTGGGAATATGCCTTGGATCGCAATTAATTGCGAATGTACTGGGATCGAAAATTTTTAAAAACAGCTTTAAGGAAATCGGCTGGTATCCTGTATATAAAACTGTAAACAGCAGGCTTGACGATCTGTTTCCTGATAATTTTCATGCTCTTCACTGGCATGGTGAAACTTTTGATATTCCTGAACACGCTCAACTCTTAGCATCCAGTAAAGCTTGTAGAAATCAGGCATTTGTTTACAATAATAATATTTATGGCTTTCAGTTTCATCTGGAAACAACACCGGAATCCATAAGCAACCTTATTATGAACTGTAAAAATGAACTGGTTGATGGAAAGTTTATTCAGAAAGAAAAAGAGCTGATTATTTATACCAAAAAATATTATGAAAAAACCAATGAAATTCTGGAACAAATACTGGACAGAATTAATGAGAGAATATCCGACATAAAGGAGATCCAGGTATGAAAGCAATAGTTATCTACAAGTCTTTGTCAGGCTTTACCAGAAAGTATGCGCAATGGATATCGCAAGAGCTGAAATCAGACCTCACAGATGTCAAAAATCTTGACAGCAACTTTTTTGAAAAATACGACACAATTATTTTTGGTGGCAGCCTTCATGCTTCAGGTATTACCGGATTAAAAAACATAACAGACCGCATGGATAAGCTTGAAGGAAAAAACATTGTTGTTTTTGCAGTAGGCGCATCTCCATCAGGAAAAAAAATTGCAAGTGAGATCATAAATAAAAATTTTAATGCGCAACAGCAAAACCGGATTGAATTTTTCTATTTACGCGGTGGATTCAATTTCCAGAAACTTGATCTGGTTCATAAAATAGTCATGACCTTGTTTAAATGGAAACTGCTTTTATCAAAAAACAAAACACCCGAAATAAGGGGAATGCTTGAATCTTATAAAAAACCTGCAGATTTCACGAAAAAAGAAAATATCAGTGAACTGGTAAATTATGTAAAAAGCCTTAATAAAGGTTGATCTGATCTCCGAAACATCCATGAAGGACAGATATGTTTTATCTGTCCTTCATAAAACATATCAGTTTAGGGTATTATGCCTTAAAAATGATTCTTTTCTGTTGATGGAAACAGTACATAACACAATAAAGCTGCTCAAAAAGAACAGCCCCGTTGCAGGCTCCGGTACATTGACCTTACCTTCACTTAAGATCACAGGTAATTGATCTCCAAAAGCATCAGATATAATTACATCAGAAAATGAAAATATGCCTGTACCACTGTCTTTTGCCTTGAATGTTATTGTTGCAAGCGTTACATTTTCCAGTGATTGAGGAAATTCGTATTGAAATGAAAAACCAAAACAATTTACTTTACCTAAGCTGCTTTCATCCAGATTATAATAAGCATCACTTCCAAGAACATCAGAAAATTCACACGAAAGATAATCCACAATCTCTTGATCATAAATAAAATTAAAGTCAAAACCGCCAATGTTTTCATCTTCTTTCAAATCGGATATAACAATATCAAGATTAAATATTTCATTTACAGAAACATCCTTTTCACGTGGATCAATTTGTATAAATGCTGCAAAAGATCTTACAGATAAGATTAATATCAAGATTAATCCTGCACTGGTAATCATTTTATGATCGCGATTATTCATGTTATTTCCTTTCATTTTATTTTTTTAAACATTATTCACTATTTATCGGTTTTGTAACAATACAAGCTTTCTGACATCAAGAACAGTAATTTTTCCATCATTATCAAGATCAGCAGTTGGTTTAACCTGAGCCGGCTTATTTCTTAATGAAACAACGATATCTATGTCATTACGATCAACAATGCCATCACCATCCTGATCTCCATCAGTAGATTGCGCGACCGCAAATTCTCCACCATGATTGAGTACTGCCCAAACGGTTTTTGTCTGCGGATCAATTCCATAAGAACCGGGTCCAAATTCCTCTTTGTATTTTCCAATAATAAATTTCTGTGTAATTTCTGAATTTATGTCAGATGGTTTAATCCAGTTTCCATTACTATCTTTGGTAACCAGAGATAAAGGTCCTGTAAGTTCGCCATTATATGAAAGCTCAAGTGTAAACCAGTCCCCTTTTTCATTGCCGATTTCATTATTTATACCCCATAAAGACAATATATCGCTTTTCAAGTTACCAGACTCACTACTTCCTTTACGCCATCCGGTACAAATAGTCTGAACACATTCGCGGCCATCATACAATATGGCTGATTTTTCATTAACTCCATCAATTATCCTCATTCGGGTTTTTTCAGATCCTTCATTCAAACAGGTATCCGAAATACCAGTCAGTGATTCCTTTGGGTTTACAACATATTTTTTCCCATTCAGACTGTATCCATAAGTTTCACGTTTTTGAAATGAAAGTTGAGGTGTTTCTCTCAAACTGCAGTTAACAGTCTCATCCCATGTTCCTCCACAACCATTCAAGGAAGAATAAAAATCTACCGTTACATATGGACCGTCTATCGTAAAAATGTAATATCCGACAGTGTACAACTCCTGTGAAACAGGCAATTCACGTAAAGGATTATTAAAAGATTGGTCGATTGATGGAACTCTTGGCGTATAAAACTTGTAACTGTTTGAAGAACATATAAGCTGCTCTATCTTAAAATTCATATCAGGACTGGCAATTATTGAACGGTGATGCAGATGATCGTGACCACAGAGATAATATTGAACTCTGTTTTGATCAAATGCTTTGATTAATGCATTCTGGGTTTCGATTCTGCTTGCAGGTGAAGAACCGAAAAGACAATCCATATGATTTTGCCCTATAAGGTTTTTGTGAGATAAGATAAAAGCATGAGTATTTGGAGCACGATTTGCAAGAACAGAAGTAACCCATGATACCTGATCAACAATATTATTGCTATGATTGGTACCGCTGTTATCCTTACGGGTAAACTGGTCCAACAATACGAACCGCGCATTATTATAATCAAAAGAATAGCTGAGGCATTCCAGCTCATAAGACGGAAATTCAAAATTAGTAGCTCCGAAAGTATTCATAGTTCCACATGTCTGAGGAAAAACATTCGACATATAATTAGCAGCATTTGAACCTGGTTCATGGTTACCTCTTAAAGGAAAAAATCCAATTCCTGCATCAATCAACTCCTGTGCAGCTTCAGCACGCGTGTCAAAAGCAGCTGCACTATAGACATCTACCAGATCACCAACCTGAAATACCATTTTTACTCCATGCGAAATAAACTCCCCGTTTATCTGCTTAATAATTCCTACTGCAACAGTATTTGGATTTTCACCATCAACATTGCCCCTCCACTGGGTATCCCCCATTAATCCGAATTTCCAGGGCTCGGACCAGCTTACATTTATTAACAGTAAAACAACCAAACCGAAGTTAACAGTTTTGGTGCACTTTATTTTTTTCATTACAACCTCCTTGAATAAATTGAGTGTGTATTGATTAATCTGATACAAAAAGATTTAATAAAAATCTTTTCAGGTTTCCGATGTTTTTTAAAATTAAAATATCCATTTTATGTTAGAGTTGATAAAGGTATCTGTTATTTGTTTGTTAATTTAAAAACTAGACAGAAAACAGAGCCGATTCGAATTGTTTTCGAATGACATAATTGCATTTAATCTGAACAATCCTGTTCTTGACTACCTGTACTTAATTCGTAATTTCATGATTTTTTATGGGGACGGTATTGTTGCAAATGTCATTTTTTCCGGGTAGATCTCGGAATAAGCCCTGCTACAGTTATCTATTACCTAAATGGAGACGATTTCTTAACGCGATCTGCTTGGCGTGCATTTGCATAAAGTAATAGACACTGAACGCTTAAAATGCAGTCATGGGGATAGCGACAACGACAATGATTGCAGTTTTTTTTCTTCATTCACCATTCTTCATTCACCATTCTTCATTCACCATTCTTCATTCACCATTCTTCATTCACCATTCTTCATTCACCATTCTTCATTCACCATTCATAACATATGTTCAATTTTCTAAATCAGCCCGTATAAAAAAGCAAGGTTTTAAGGAAAACCCGGTTGAACCTTTTCTTCAAACGTGTACACTAATTATGTGCATTTTGTAGTCTGCTTAAATAATACCCCAGGTTCATTTATCGTACATTCTAAAACTTATTCAAAAGATTTTTTGCATTTTTCTATTTTCGAAAAATTTTGCGTAACTGTTAAAAATCAGATCTGATTTCTTTTAAATGGGGGAATAATGATTAAAACTATTTTCGTGATCCTGAGTTTTACCCTGCTTATAGCTGCAGCTCCAATAGATGATATCGGACCTTTACAGGTAAATGGTAATCAGATTGTGGGCTCTGATGGGAATCCAGCACAACTTATGGGTATGAGCTTCTACCATGGCCAGCATAAAGCCGGTCGGGATTTTGTCAAAGGTTCTGTAGTTGAGGACCTGGCAAAAAACTGGCGTTGTTCTGTAGTGAGAATCCCAATGATGTACAGGAGTGAATGGGGAGAGGGTGGCGGAAAAGGATACGATCAAGATCCTGTTAATTCTGTGAAAATGGTGGATACAATCATACAGGCAGCAATTGATCTTGGAATTTATGTTGTTGTAGACTGGCATGAAGTTGCCCCTGTTGGTAATCAGGAAAAAGCCATTGAATTTTTTACCGATATTGCTCAGCGATGGGGATCTTATCCAAACATTATTTATGAAGTGTTCAATGAGCCAACTCAATCATCATGGGATCAGATTAAATCTTATGCACTACCTGTTATTAACGCCATTCGCCAGCATGATACAAACAACCTGATTGTCGTTGGTACAGGAGATTGGTGTCAGAAGGTTATGGAACCGGCAAATGATCCAATTAAAAATCAAAACAATATAGCTTATTCTCTACATTTTTATGCATCAGATAGTTGGCACCAGGATTTTAGGGCCCGGGCCGACTCTGCCATGGATAAAGGTATAGCACTTTTTGTAACGGAATGGGGAAACTCGGAAGCATCCGGAGGCGGCAATCTCAATCAGGGTTACATGGATACGTTCATGAACTGGATGCTGGATAAAAAGCTCTGCTGGTGTAACTGGTCACTTTCCGATATACCCGAAAGCTCAGCGGCATTACGCAACGGATCGTGGAATTCCGAGGGACTTATAACGCATGTTGTTTCAACTGACGGCAACTGGTCTGATTCCGACTTGAGTCAATCGGGACTTTTTGTGCGAAATGTGTTGCTGAACAACAGGCCTGCTTATACACCTGTTAAAGGGGTATCCGTTTTTTTCAATACAAAACCCCAATCCGGACATGACATTTTTGCAGTCTATAACTCCGGAACGATCGAACTAAGAACCAATTCAGAAAAATGGACTCGCGCAGAACTCATCGGTATTGATGGATCAGTATTTGATTCAAAAGAAATAAACTATAATGGTTCCAGAATTAGTTTCTCGATAAAACGACACGCAAACAGTTTTTCATTATTAAGACTCAAAGATTCTTATGGAAGAAGTCGGATTGTGAAAATTTTACCAAGATTTTAATTAAAACCCTGCAGGCATCTTGTTACATTCAGAAAAATACTACAACTATTTAGTTTCTGTTCAAAATGACAAAATGATAAAAAAAAGGGAATTTCCTAATGTATTTTATAGTCGACAAAAAAAAACAAAAACAAGAAACAGGGTTGGAAATCAATCATTTTCTCATAGGGAATTCCTTTTTCAGAGCTGGTGTAGAAGGAACGATTTCTGTCTTAAAACGGGCATTTGGACTAAGAAGATGCCTTTATAAAGGATTTAAGAGTTTCGAGGCGTTTGTAGGATGTATGGTGTTCTGCCATAATGTAGTGTTACTGTCGCGATTGTGACGTAACTCATTCTTCCGAAAGTCTGTTTTTATCGTAAGTCAGGAAGACCAGAGGAAAGGTGTATCCAAAAACAAGGTTAAAGAGTTGATTTATGCAGTTTATAACGAAATTTTCATTAGAAAAATGAATCGATGGGGTAAATAGTATGACTATTATTAGTCAAGGTTATAAAATCGACCTATTCTGAACAAAAACTATTTACATAATTTCATTTTAAATCAAACTGGAATCTTTAATAAAATCCACCAAGATGTGAACCTCCCTTATTCAATGCGTTTCACAATTTTGAAAAATTTCATTTCCCTTCGAATTAAAAAAGTGGCTTTATAGGAGAATTTGTGGGTAAAAATATATAAAGAAGTAAGCATGTGGATTTTCAAATAGTAGATTCTTTTTAGCAGAAAGTTTCTATAATTGAAAGGACCACATGCTACTCAAGACAATACTAAATCGCGTACACCAGATCAAGGGATTTGTTTATACAGATGTTAAATTTGAGGAGTTTCCATCATTAACGATTACAGTTAAAATAGAATCACGTAAAAACGGAAAAGGCCGATGCTCTCTTTGTGGTGCTCGATGTCCCGGATACGATAGATTACCAGAAAGAAGATTTGAATTTATTCCGTTGTGGAATATTCCGGTATTATTACTCTGCAGACTTCGAAGGGTATCTTGTAGTGAGCACGGAGTTGTGGTTGAGCAGATTCCCTGGGCTAAAGGAAAAGAACAAACGACTACAGCATTCCAGATCTTCCTTTCACAATGGGCGAAGTTATTAAGCTGGAAGGAAGTTGCGTTACGGTTCAGGACATCGTGGGATACGGTATGTCTTTCTTTAAAGCGGGTTGTCGAGTACGGTCTTGAACATCGAGATCTATCGAATATTGAGTCAATAGGCGTAGATGAAATAGCAATCGGCAAGGGACATGATTACGTAACAATGGTGTATCAAATAGATGATGCTACCAAAAGGTTGTTGTGGATAGGTAAAGATCGCAAAGTAAAAACTCTTTTACGGTTCTTCATGGATTTTGGAAAAGAACGGACAAAATCAATAAAATTTGTTTGCAGTGATATGTGGAGACCGTATTTGAAAGTAATTGCTAAAAAGATACCGACTGCTTTAAACATTCTGGACAGGTTTCATATTATGAAAAAGTTCAATGATGCGTTGGATAAGATTCGTAGTGGTGAAGCAGGTAAGCTCAGACAAGATGGCAAAGAACCAGTACTGACCAAAACAAGATGGCTCCTGTTAAAAAGACCTCAGAATCTGACATGCAAGCAAAAGGGGCATTTAAAGAAATTGTTACAATACAACCTGAAGTCTGTAAGGGCATATCTTTTAAGGGAAGATTTTCAGCATTTCTGGAGCGTATACATCATCAACATGGGCATCAAAATTCCTGGATGAATGGATCAGAAGAACAATGCTTTCGCGTATAGAACCATTTAAAAAAGTTGCAAAAATGCTTAAGAAACATAAGCCACTTATAATGAACTGGTTTATTGTAAAAGGTAAACTTTCTTCCGGAATAGTTGAAGCATTAAACAACAATGCAAAAGTCACTATCAGAAAATCATATGGTTTTCGTCAATATGAAACGTTGAAATATGCCTTATATCACAAACTTGGAAATCTTCCGTTACCGGAATGTACCCACAAATTTTTCTGACGAGGCATATTATTTTTCTTTTGTTAGATGTAGCAACAATTATATTAACATAATTGAAGCGATTTATTTAATCAGTTTTTTTAGTTTAGTAAATATTTTATTCTTAAAAGATTATGAATAGTCATTTATATAATATTATTATCAAAATCAATATTATATGCTTGACATTAAATGCAGCAATAGTTTTACTAAGTCTTTGATTTAAAATATTTTTGCAAAATCATAAGGATATTATGTTCTTAACAAACAAATTATCAAGCAAAACGATATCAGGTAGAAAGCAGCTTAAAATAAAATACTTTTAAACGTACTAACCATAAGAACGAATGGAAACTGTAATTGATAATTTTTGACTTTTTCAAGACTTTTTACAATAGTGATCGATAGCATTTCAGCCATCAGCTACATGAGCCCTAAAAAGTTCAAACAGTCGCTGTGCTTACACCGACATCATATTACAAAGATGTGTTCATAATGAAAGGAAATATCAACATGATAAAAAAACAGAAATAATTCTTCGTGAATAAAAGGAATTCACGATATTGGCAATGACACCTTATAAATAGGAGAGTTACATTATGAGACATGTTATTAGATTTAGTTGTGTAGCGTTTATCGCATCATTTTTATTTTGGGGTTGTAATAATGATCCCAATCCAATTAGCCAAAACACAAAAACAGATAGGCTAAACTTCGTATCTCAGCAGGAATTTTTTGACACTTATTCGTCTCTCTCTAATATGAGTAGAGAGGAGTTAGATGTCTGGGAACAAAAGAACCATCATTCTTCTTTACTTAATTCAGATGACCAATCATTATTAGCCTATTCAGATGCATTCAGAACTGTTTTAAATACAAATTCCGAGTTCGAAATAGGTGACTCTATTATTTGGTTCTACTTAGGAAACCTTTATGCTGTGTCAAAACACGAAGAAAAGAAATTGTTAGAAATACAACACAACCCAGAGGCGTTTGAGGCTGTGGGTTGTGTTGAGATTCATTTAGTTACACCAAATAATGAGGATGCGTTGAATAAGGTTAATTTAGGTTTTTCTGGTTTGGATGCTCGAAATCAATATCAATTCACTCAACAATCTTATCATCCTTGTAATGGAACATGGAAGCAGCTTGTAGGAAGACGAAAGTACGTACATGAGATTTATGCTCAATCGGTTGCGATAAAACTGATGGATAATATAACTCAAATTAATAGCCAACTGTACCTTAGAATAAAATTGGAATTCCGAAACAGTAAAGGAAAGTGGCGTGCTGCTGGGGAACATCGTAATATCGACATTAACGTTTCCGGTTCAGCTCAATTAACAAGTTGTAGTTCAAAAGCGATTAGTCTTAATGCCAGTTTTAATTGTTCAGGAGATCAAACTATTTATTTGTCAAGTAATTCATTTCTTTGGCCATCGGATATTACTTCAGCTAAGGGAGTTACAAATTGGAAAGTTTCTTTGAATGGTACTATCTACCAACATGTCAGAGGTGATAATAATTCTAATGCTTGGGTTAATTCAGGAGTACTTTGGTAGATTCATACATATTAATTATAAAATAGGGAGCCTTTCAACAAAGTAATTAGTCGAAAGGCTCCGGTTTTAATATACTGAAAACTAATTTTTATGTAATCGCCCACCCAAGCCATACTTTTTATGATGCCAGCATATTTAGAGGTATAAATAACCGAAAGTGTTTTCTGTGATTTTAGTAAATGTATGGGTGGAGGAGCTACCTTTCAGGGATTTTCATATCCGGAATATCGAGCACCATAAATGAAAAATCGTTCTTTTCCGTTTTTTTACATGATTTTATCTTAACTATAATGAATAATAATGGGAATTACTAAAATTTTACATTTGTTCAAATAAATCCCTTGATCTGATGTATGCGATTTAGTATTGTCTTGATTAGCATTTGGTCTAATTAAAGAAAATTCTCCATTATCATCCCATGGAAATGTAGCGAATATTGCTCGATAGAGGCATTTTTTGACAAATTACTATAGCCATAAGTAAGTTTTTTATACATCGAATTAAAAATCGCCTTATTTTATAGGCCTTTGCTATGGGATGGTAGTGAAAATTCTCTATAAAAAAAAATTACTATTTGATTGTCCACATGCTTTTTTTATAACTTTTCCCAACAGATTTTCCTATAGATCTATTAAAAAGACTTGTTGTAGGTTTTAAAAATTATATTCTGTTAAAAAATATCTAACCAGGGATAATAATTTAATCCTTAAACTGATATCATACTAACTACAAGAATCATCTTACTTTATTTGCAGATATAATTATGACTGAGTATACCAATAAAAAATATTTAAAAGTCCTTCACCTTGATGATTCTTCCTGCTGGAGAGGCGGGCAGCAACAAACAATTTACCTTTTCAAAGGTATGCTGAAACGAAAATTTGATACCCTTTTGATTTGTCAGCCTGATTCAGAATACATAAAAATTTGCGATAACGAAAATCTTCCCTGCCAGACACTATCTATACGTGGAGAATGGGATCTTTTTGCCGGATATAAAATTGGTCGGATATGTAAAAATGGTGGTTTTAATATTATCCATGCTCATTCTGCACATGCCCTTTCAACGGCTATTCAGGCTAAAATTTTTTATAGATCTGTAAAAGTCATTGCTTCCAGACGGGTTGATTTCAGCATTCGGAAAAATCCATTCAGTATCCATAAATACAACAACCGTTTTGTTAATAAAATCATCTGTATTTCCGAAAAAATCAGAAAAGTAATGTTAAATGATGGAATTGATGAACATAAACTTATCACTATTCACGACGGTATTGATATAAGAAAATTTGATCATATAAAACCTCCTCAGTTTTTCAGAAAAAACTGGCAGATCCCCCAAAACCATATTTTAGTCGGTACCGTGGCAGCTATAACAGGAGAAAAGGACTATCCGAATCTTCTGAAAGCAGCAAAAATTGTAATCGACAGACTCCCAAATGTTACCTTTATGGCAGCAGGCAATGGTAAAGATGAAAATTCCATAAAAATTATGGCAAAACAGTTAAATCTTGAAAATCGATTTATCTTTACCGGATTCCAAAAAAACATAGGTGATTTTTTAAAAAGCTTCGACATTTTTGTACTGGCGTCAAAAAAGGAAGGTTTAGGCACATCGGTACTTGATGCCCTGGCAGCAGGACTACCTGTTATAGGAACAGAAACCGGTGGTATCCCGGAAATGATAACTCATAACGAAAACGGAATGCTTGTCAAACCTCAAAACCCGCAAGCTCTTGCAGATACAATAATTGAACTTGCAAAAGATAAGGCCAAAAGGGAAATGTTGATAAAAAAGGGAATAATTTCTGTAGAAAGATTCAGTATAAACAATACAATCGAAAAAACCATTGCTCTCTATGAATCAATATAAAAATATACTTATAATACAAACTGCGTTTCTTGGTGATGTAATCCTGATTACACCTCTGATACGTGCGGTTCGTAAATTATTTCCTGAATCTAAAATTGACGTTTTAATTCTACCTCAAAACGAATCCATTTTTAAAAACAACCCGCATCTGAACAGGATAATCTTTTTCAATAAACGCAAAAACAAACTCAAATCATTTCTTGGTACAGTAATCAAAATTCGTAAAAATCAGTACGATCTCGCAATATCACCTCACAGCTCAACGACATCGGCATTTCTTATGCTCCTGGGTGGAATTAAGGAACGTCTGGGTTTTGACCGGTGGCATGCATCAAACTACCTCACTCTGAAAGTACCTCATTTAAAAGGTGTCCATAAAACTGAAAAAAACCTTCACCTCCTCAGCACTTTCACTGATATCAAATTTGACACACGAACAGAACTTTTCCCGGATAAAGAAAAAACTGAATATTTCAAAAACAAGCTATCCAGTTTTGCAAAAAACGGAAAGTCTGTTATAGCTATAGCACCCGGTTCTGTCTGGTATACCAAAAGGTGGCCCCTTGAAAAGTATACAGAGCTTTCAGGATTACTTAAAGATGCAGGATACAATCTAATCTTTACAGGAGCTCCAGACGAAAAAAGCATATGTTCGGAGATTATTAACAAGGCTCATTTAAACTGTCTGAATTTTGCAGGTGAAACATCACCAATTGATTCAGCAGCCCTCATAAGCTGCTGTGACCTTCTTATATGTAATGACAGTGGAGCAATGCATATTGCCAATGCTGTCCAAACTGATGTAATTGCCTTTTTTGGTCCTACAGTAAAAAAAATTGGCTACTATCCATATCGTAAAAATGATACAGTCATGGAAACAGATCTGGAGTGCAGACCATGCGGAGGTCATGGCAGCAACTCATGCCCCCTGGGACACCATCGCTGCATGAAAGATATACAGGTTCAATCGGTTTTCGATACTATAGAGAACAGGTTCAAATCTCAATAAATAAAATGGCCCCTATTACAAATGATCCCATTTTTCACCTGAATGCAAACGATTAATTTACGATGAAACCTTTTATTAAAATTCGAAACATAACCAAAGAAAAATCTTAAGACAAATTAAAACAATGCCTGCCAGAAACACTGTCAGGAGTTTTTTATGACTGCAATACCTCAGAATATCATCCTGATTAAGAGTTTTTGATAATCTGGTAAGGCATGCGCCATTTATTAGCAACTGCTACGCTTACGGTATTGTTCGTCAGAATGCGGGCAGTATTGCCTTCGAAAATCAAGTGCTGGCCAAAAGCGTATTAAATTAGAGATTAAGCTATTCAGTATAGTATTACTCTTAATTTCACAATTCATAATCGAGATACAGCTTTCCACACGCCCCCAAACCGAAAGTTACAAAGTTGCAATACGCTATCGCGGGGGTCGTGTGCGCTCGGCGAACATGAAAATCATTAATCATCCCATAGAAAAGTAGCGAATATTGCAATAAAAATATGATATGAATCTGGTAAGGCATGAGCCATTTATTAGCAACTGCTACGCTTACGGTATTGTACGTCAGAATGCAGGCAGTGTTGCCTTCGAAAATCAAGTGCTGGCCAAACTCTTTTTAATTAGACATATTTTCCGAATAATCATATAATTCATAGTTTAAAACAGCTAAAGATCAAGTTAGTCAGTATAGTATTACTCTTAATTTCATAATTCACAATTCACTATTAATAATATCAGCGCATCTTTTTCCGTGACCAACATCAACATCATCAAACATTATTCTGTTATAATATTCACGACTTTCTTTTTTTAAATTTTTCTGTTTTTCATAACTGTTTATTGCATCACGAATGTCATCAAATGATTCCACCTGAATCGATATGTCACAAATAAGGTTTTTGATATCATCAGTCAGTCTTTTTGATTCAGATTCAACCCTGAATGTTATTATTGGTTTATCCAGGGCACAGTATTCTGCTATAATGGAACTTGTATCACTTATTAAAAAATCTGATGCGTTCATGTATACAGGGAGATTTTTCTGGTCAACTATTGTTATATCTTTGTTTGATTTCAGTAATTGTAAGTACTTTTTTTCCATTTTTGGATGAACAGTAACTGCAATTTCATACTCTTTTGCAAGCTCTTTAATCCGGTATATCCACTTATGAATTGCACTCATCCCCGATCCACTCCACGTTGCACTGAAAAGAAGCAGTTTCCTGTTTTTATTTGCCAATTTTATTTTTATCTTTTCAGCCTGTTTCAACACCTCTTCACTTTTTAATATATCGAGCCCGGGATATCCTCCCGATTGACCGACAGTGATTCCTTTTTTTAAGGCAATCCGGTTCTCGGCTTCTGATGTAAACAGATACAGATCAAAGGCATTGTATTTAACTGATGATATAAAATCCTTGAAATGATAAGGGCCATGCCGGATGCCAATTTTTTTTATCTCTTTTATCGGGAATTTATGAAGTGCATGCCTTGCCATTAATACGGTTTGTCCCCAAAGAGGCCAGCATTGCGATTCAATCCCATATTTTCTTAACTCATTTTTTATCCTTCTGTTTTTTACACAGATCAGATACGGCATTTTCAAATGCGGCAATACACTCTCAAAAACCTTGTAATCCTGGTATGAATCCAGGTATATAAGAAATTGATGAAGCTTGTTTAGATGTTTTTTGATTTTCCATACTATCAGGTATGGAATTTTTATTATAATACCGCTAAAAACCATTTTATTTCACAACTTCAACCGGAAGTCTGCTCCACTCTCCCGATTTCTTTTCAACAGGCAACTTGATCCACTTCCCCATTTCATTTTCAAATTCAGGCGGATAGAAACGGGAAAGACCACCAGCATGAAAAAAAGTAAGTTCACCAAAACAGATTTTATTATTAACAATATAGAAATCGGTTCTGACATGAGGAAAATCCTGTGACAAAACCCTGCTCAGTTCGATCATTTCTTCAAGTTGACCCGGCTTTTTTATTTTGATCTCCGGATTGTTTGAATTCAGTTTTTTACTTATCTGAATATCCAGAAAATTCCAGTTCAGATCGTAAAAATTCCTCTTGTGTTTGTCTTCTCTATCAATATCAACACATATAAGTTTCGGTACCCCGCCAAAACAAAATATTTTATAATCTTTTGGAAGATTACCCGATTTATCTGATAATAATTTTTCACAAACTATTCTTGGCTTTGAATTTTTATAAACCCACTCTTTTGATGACCAGAAATAGTTGGTATTAAGCCAGCGATACATCTCCCTGAACCTTTTTTTCCAATCAAAACTCAATTTATCTCTGCAGATGATATTGAATCCTGACCCATGCGTCCCCTTTAATACAAATGAGACGGGTAGTTTATTGATATCTATAGATTGAACAGAATCATAAACTCCATATAAAGTGTTGAGATATTTCTCTCCGATTTTTTCTTTGACATATTCTCTTACTTCATATTTATCGGCACATTTCTGAGCTAAAGGATTTTTCCAGTATAACTTGAGCCAATGGATTTTATCGTTGTATTTAACCGGATTAATTAAATCAAGTTCTCTTTTCAGCTTTCTTCTAAATCTTCCCTTAACCGAATTTTCTACCATAAATTGTGAAGAATTCATAAAATCATGATAATGTTTTCGAAAAAACATCTGTGCTTTAAAAAACATTCCCGGATAGTAGTTCTTTTTAGTCATTTCAAGCCAGCTTTACTCAAATTTTAAAGTTTTATTCCCAGTTTTTTCATTTTACGCCACAAAGTAGCTGCGTGAATTCCAAGTTCCTGAGCAGTTTTGGCTCTGCTGAACCGGTTACGCTCAAGCACTGCAACAATTTTCCTTTTTTCAAACTCTTCAACAGAATCCTCATCCACACTGTTATTTGTTTCAAGTTGTTTTGATGTTAAATATTCCGGAAGATGCTGAGGCTGGATTATTACACCCTGACACAAAACAAATGCATGCTGAAGAATGTTTTCCAGTTCTCTGATATTGCCAGGATAATTATGATGCATAAGAACCGACATCGCTTCGGGTGATATTGCTTCAATCGACCTTTTGTGGATCGAATTAAAATGTGAAATAAAGTGCTCTACAAGTATCGGAATATCATCAGTACGCTTACGTAATGGCGGAAGTGTAATTGGCATAACATGAATTCTATAAAACAAATCCTGCCGAAACTCCCCGTTTTCCACCATTTTTCTTATATCACGATTTGTAGCTGCAATTATGCGCACATCCGCATGAACTACTTCAGTAGAGCCGAGAGGTTCATAGACATGTTCCTGAAGAACCCGAAGCAGTTTTACCTGGATCTGTTTTGGCAAATCCCCTATTTCATCAAGAAAAAGTGTACCGCCTTTTGCGCGATCAAAACGCCCGGGTTTATCCGATTTTGCGTCTGTAAAAGCACCTTTTTTGTATCCAAAGAGTTCCGATTCAAGAAGATTCTCTGGAAGAGCACCACAATTTACAGCGACAAAAGGACAGGTAATACGATTGCTCAAATTGTGAATAGCCTTTGCCAGGAGTTCTTTCCCTGTGCCGCTCTCTCCAAGTATCAAAACAGGTGAATTGCTTTGTGCAATCGGTTCAAGCGTATTGAAAATATTAAGCATAAGATGGTTTCGGGAAACCATATCGTAATGGGTATTTCTGCCAGTCAGTTCTTTACGTAACTCTTCAATTTCACTCAGGTCCCTGAAAGTCTCCACTCCACCAATCATGGTACCGAATTCATCATTAAGAATTGCCGTAGAAACACTTATCGGTGCAGTAATACCCGATTTCCTGACTATACGAATTATTTTATTAACACACGGTTTTCCGTTTTTAATTGTCTTTTTTAACAAACAATCCCGCTCACACACTTCAGCATGGAACACTTCCCAGCATTTACTCCCAATTGCTACATCCCGCGGTACACCCGTAATCTTTTCTGCAGCTTTGTTAAAAGATGTAATATTCCAATCCTTATCAACCGTAAAAACACCGTCTGCAATGGAATCAAGAATCGGATCAAATCTGGAGTTCTGGTTTTGTTTATACATATCTATCAATTTTTTTTTAATCTAAACCACTTTATTCCTGAAACTTATTTTTGAAACAGATTGAATTTAAAAAGAAATAGTCTGTCCCAAACCAGCGTAAAAATGGATTACTGCGATCAGAAACATATTCGGAGCAATATAAAGATAGTCCCACATCATTAAATTTAAAGATTCCCTGTTACTTAAAAACGCTCCTGATCGCAGCTTTTTTTTGCGATGTGAAATATAGTCAGATACTGCTGATTAATAATATAAATCATGATGCGGGTACTGATTATTGCTGTTTTAATTGAAATAGAATAAATTAATTCCGGAATTTGGAAATTTGGGACGGACTAATTTTTTTTGGTTCAGGGAAAAGAGTAAAAAGATAGTTCGTCCCCAAAAAAGGAAAAAATGGAAAAAATATTCTGTCCCAAAATCCTACATTAACTTTTCAATAATCTGATTTATCATTTTTGTACAAGCCCCGTCTGCCTTTGCATCAATAAAAGCTTTCCCGGCATCACTATTCGAAACAAATTCCGGGTCGATAGGAATAGTTCCTAAAAAAGGCACTTCCAGGTCTTCAGCCATTCTCTTACCGCCTCCGGTGCCAAAAATTGCAGTCTCTTTTCCACAATGCGGACATAAAAAACCACTCATATTCTCTATAACACCCGCGACAGGTAAAGAAAGTTTGTTACAGAAATCTATAGATTTCCGTACATCAAAAGTAGCTACATCCTGAGGTGTTGTAACAATTATGGCTCCATCAGGTTTTGCAGTCTGAACAACAGACAACGGCTCATCACCAGTTCCCGGAGGAGAATCCATAATAAGATAGTCCAGATCACCCCAGACCGTGTGTCCAATAAACTGTGATATGACAGAATGTTTTAGCGGACCACGCCAGATTACTGAATCGTGAAGGTTCCGAAGCATAAACTGAATTGACATTACCTTCAAATTCCCTTCAAAAGCAACTGCAGGTTCAAGATGCTGTTCATCTCCTGATATCATAAAATGCTCAAGCCCTAACATTTTTGGAACTGAAGGCCCATGGAGATCTGTATCAAGCAGACCAGTTTTTTTACCTTTGAGAGCCAGACCAACTGCAATATTTACCGAAACAGTACTTTTCCCGACTCCACCTTTTCCACTTAAAACCACTAACTTTTTCTTTATACCAGATAATGTTTCAAGTAACCGCTTTTCATCTGCACCCTGATGACTCATAAAAAATTAACTCCTTAATACAGTAATATTTGTAATAATATCTTATCCATGGCAAGTTTTGCTTTTACTATGAAAGAGTGCTCAATTATGCAATGATCATGCCTGTAGAATACGCAAAAACACCTCATATATTTATTTGATATACTGCAATATCGCAATATTTTTTTGCATTATTGCATTTACGCAACAGTCATAATTGAATGAAATCAGATAAATCCTATATTTTAAACAAAAATTCAGTTTTAAAAATAAGGCATGATTTTAGCGTAGTCGTTTGAATCACATGGAAACAATTGCAATAACCGACTGGAACAATATAATCTCTCCACTCTATGATGCATCCTGTTTTTTTCTTATAGTAAAACCTGGTAACAAACGCATAAGAGTGGATATACGCAGCCTTTCTCTTTTTGATAAAGCTGAACTCTGTTTTAAAAATGGCGTTACAGTTGTCATCTGTGGCGCAATCTCTTCAATCGGAACTGCAGCTTTAAAAGATAAAGGTATAAAGGTACATTCCTGGATATGTGGGCCTGTAGAAAAAATTCTAAACGAATACCTGGATGGAATGGATCTTGAAACCAGATACGCCATGCCTGGCTGTAATAAAAAATGTCAATACAGAAAAAGACATCGTGGATGGCAAAACCGGTTTCAATAACAGCAATTCCTTCGAAAATAAACATTTATAAAATTTTGAGGTATATTATGAAAATTTTTGTAACAGCACAACAACCAACCACCGACAGTGAAGTTGACCCAAGATTTGGCAGAGCCAGATATTTTATGGTATATGACAATTCTACCGATTCATGGTCGCAGGAAGACAATGTGCAGAATCTTCAGGCTGCACAGGGTGCAGGAATTCAGGCTGCATCCAATGTGGTCAACAAAGGCTGCAATGTTCTTATAAGCGGACATTGCGGACCAAAAGCTTTTTCAATACTCTCAAAAGCGGGCGTATCAGTTTACACTGTCAAAAGCGGCAGCGTAAAAAATGCTGTTGAACTGTTCAATGAAGGTAAGCTTGAAAAAATCAGCTCTGCCGATGTTGAAGGACACTGGTAAAGCAGGTTTTAATATACCTGAATAAATTCTTTTTACGAATCTCATTTTGCATTAAATTTATTCCGGCTGAATCTGGTTTTTTGAGTTTAATTCAACTGCATTTTGTTATGAAGGTTCCTGGGTAACATAATATGATCGCAGTCGTAGAAATTTAACAAGTTTATTTAAAAGTAAAAAGTTTCCTGTAATTGATAACATTGGAAAAAATTTTGAATATTCAAATATTAATATATCAGAAACGCAAACAAGTAATAGTACATAAAAACAGGCATTTTTAAAGAAGGGATTTACGAAATATGAAAATTGCCATTCCAACTGCAGAAGGTAAACTTTGCATGCATTTCGGTCATTGCGAAAAATTTGTTATTGTCGAAGTTGACGAGAAAACAAAAACTATTATTGGCAAAGAAGACGCGGTACCACCTCCTCACGAACCAGGTGTACTGCCAAAATGGCTGCACGAAAACAATGTAAATGTAATTATTGCCGGTGGTATGGGAATGCGGGCACAGCAACTTTTTGGACAATATGATATTAAAGTAATTGTAGGTGCTCCGTCTGATCACCCGCAGAAAATTGTTCTCGATTGGCTTAATGGCAACCTGGTCACAGGGGGGAATATTTGCGACCATTAGTTTTGGAAAACAGTGTATCTGAGAAACTCAGTTCAAATGATTGTCAAGTAAACTGTAAATCTGATAATATTGAGCGTTTTGAAGAAAACCTGAAACTGCTCAAAAAAGAACATCATTCCAGTTGCATGTTTAATAACCCGGATTCTCTTGTACCTGATCTTGATTTTACATTTGATAACAGGGGAAATCTTTCAGGAACATTTATCTGCAACAGAACTCATCAGGGATACGACGATATGGTTCACGGTGGCGTTATTGCCGCAATCATTGATGCATCAATGGCACAGTGTCTCATGGGTCATGGAGTTGTC